>Ga0315912_10000100_pt1 | contig 211359 bp, 180 predicted proteins | sample VfabasoilMG_FD_204469 | JGI IMG/M metagenome (GOLD analysis project Ga0315912, IMG submission 204469) | Garden soil microbial communities collected in Santa Monica, California, United States - V. faba soil | ecosystem: Environmental > Terrestrial > Soil > Garden | place: USA: California...
TGAGGAAGAGGTAGAGTCGGTTGATTTCCTCCCAGAGCTCGACGGTGATCTGGTCACGCACCATGCGGGCGTTTTCACGGGCCTGGCCGACCGAGGAGATGATGGAATTACTGTTGGCGGCGCTGAAGACCATGAAGTCGGTCACGTTCTGGCCCGTGGCGCGGGGGTACAGCTTGCGGAACAGCTCCTCGTCGCCGGAGCTCTGGACGACGGGCATCCAGTGGGCATCCAGCGTGGCGTCGTCGAGATTGCGGAAATCGAGCAGCATCTGGAGGTTCACATCCACCAGGCGCGCGATGCTCTCGGCGCGCTCGATGTAGCGGCTCATCCAGTAGAGGGAATTGGCGACACGGGAAAGCATCGGGGAAATTTACCAAGGACGATTTACGAATTACGATTTGAAGAAGGTAGCGGATGGTGCCGCTTGATCTCGTCGCCAGAATCGACAGGACCGCAGAGGGTGTTGCCGATGCCGCGCAAGGAACTTTCCGACAATCGTAATTCGTAAATCATAAATCGTAATTCCTATTTGTTTCCATACAGTACCCAGGATTCCTTGCTGCCGCCGCCCTGGGAGGAGTTGACGACGAGGGAGCCCTTGCGGAGCGCGACGCGGGTGAGGCCGCCGGGGATGATGGTGGTTTTCTCGCCGTAGAGGATGAAGGGGCGCAGGTCGATGTGGCGGCCGGCGAAGCCCTCGCCGTCGCAATAGGTGGGGTGGCGGGAAAGGGAGATCATGGGCTGGCCGATGTAGTTGCGCGGGTCGGCCTCGATGCGTTTGCGGAAGTCGTCGCGCTCGGCCTTGGTCGCGTGCGGGCCCATCAGCATCCCGTAGCCGCCGGCCTCGTTGGCGGCCTTGACCACGAGCTTGTCGAGGTTCTCCACCATGTACTTCTTGTCGGCGTCCTCGCTCGCGAGGTAGGTCTGGACGTTCGGCAGGATGGGCTCCTGGTCGAGGTAGTACTTGATGATGCGCGGGACGAAATAGTACATGACCTTGTCGTCGGCCACGCCGGTGCCGATCGAGTTGGCGAGCGAGACGTTGCCGGCGCGGTAGGCGTTGACAAGGCCGGGCACGCCGAGGGCGGAGTCCTTGCGGAAGACGGTCGGGTCGAGGAAGTCGTCGTCGATGCGCCGGTAGATGACGTGGACGGGTTGCAGGCCTTTGGTGGTGCGCATGAACACGTGCTGGTCGCGCACGAGCAGGTCGCGGCCCTCGACGATCTCGATGCCCATCTGCCGGGCGAGGTAGGTGTGCTCGAAGTAGGCGGAGTTGTAGGCGCCGGGGGTCAGCAGCACGACAGTGGGCTCGGCGACGCCGGCCGGGGCGGTGTGCTGGAGGACCTTGAGGAGTTCCTGCGAGTAGTTCTCCACGGGGCGCACGCCGCCGGCCTCGAAGATCTCGGGGAAAGTGCGCTTCAGGGCACGGCGGTTCTCAAGCACGTAGCTGACGCCGGAAGGGCAGCGGGCGTTGTCCTCCAGGACGAGATACCGGCCCTTGTCGTCGCGGATGATGTCGGTGCCGCAGATGTGGATGTAGATGTCGCGCGGCACCTGCACGTTCATGAACTCGCGCCGGAAATGTTTCGCCGACATCACATAGTGGGCGGGGATGGTGCCGTCCTTGATGATGTTCTGCTCGTGATAGATGTCGTGGAGGAAAAGGTTGAGCGCCGTGATGCGCTGCACGAGGCCCGCCTCGAGGTGCTCCCATTCGCCGGCGGGGATGATGCGCGGCACGAGGTCGAAGGGGAAAATGCGTTCGGCCCCCTTCGAGTCGCCATAGACATTGAAGGTCACGCCCTGCCGGAGGAAGGACAGGTCCACCGCGCTGCGCTTGGCGTCGAATTCCTCGGGCGTGACAGCCCCGAAGTGTTTCAGGAAATGCTGGTAATGCGGGCGCACCTGGCCGTCGGCCTCCAGCATCTCGTCGTAGAATCCCCCCGTATCATACTCGCGGAAGGGGGTGGGCAGATCGGCGGCAGGATGGGCGGGCTTGCTGGTGGGCATGGGGAATGCCCCTCAAGAGCAGGCGGCATGCAAACTTTGAATAAATTTCTCACGTTCGCTGCGGCGCAGCGATTTAGACAAGTTGACCGGGGTGTATTTTGCCATTTGCCAAGCTCCCCGGCGGTGCTTTCATTCGTCCCCTTCCATGCTCAGCTTCATCCTCAAGAAATTCGCCGGCAGACATCACCGGAAGTACATCGAAAAATGCCGCCCCATCGTCACGCGCATCAACGGGTTTGAACAGCAGTACCAGACGCTGACCGACGAGCAGCTCCGCGCCAAGACCGACGAATTCCGCGCCCGCCTGAAGCAGGGCGAGACCCTCGACCAGATCCTGCCCGAGGCCTTTGCCGTGGTGAAGAACGCCGCCCGCCGGATGGTCGGCCGCAAGATCTCCGTCTGTGACCAGGAACTGACCTGGGACATGGTGCATTTTGACGTCCAGCTGATCGGCGGCATGACGCTGCACGAGGGCCGCATCGCCGAGATGGCCACTGGCGAGGGCAAGACCCTTGTCGCCACGCTGCCGCTCTACCTCAACGCCCTCACCGGCAAGAACGCCCAGCTCGTCACCGTCAACGACTACCTCGCCCGCCGCGACTCCGAGTGGATGGGCCACTTGTACAATTTTCTCGGCATCACCGTCGGGTGCATCCAGCAGTCGATGCACTCCGAGCAGCGTCGCGAGATGTACACTCGCGACATCACCTACGGCACGGCTTCCGAGTTCGGCTTCGACTACCTGCGCGACAACGGCATGGCCACCCGCAAGGAGAACCAGGTGCAGCGCGACCACTTCTACTGCATCGTGGACGAGATCGACTCCATCCTCGTCGACGAGGCGCGCACGCCGCTGATCATCTCCGGCCCGGCCCCGATCGAACGCGAGCAGCCCTTCACCCGCCTCAAGCCCGGCGTCGAGCAACTCGTCGCCGCCCAGCTCCGCCTGATCAACAAGCTCGTGAAAGAGGCCTCCGACCTCCTCGAGAAACCAGAGGTCAGTGCGGAGGACCGCCAGACCGCCGCGATGAAGATGCTGCAGGTGAAGCTCGGCATGCCGAAGAACAAGCAGTTGCTCCGCCTCCAGGAAAACCCGGAGTGGCGCAAGCTCCTCGACAAGACCGACGTCGAGATGCACAGCGACTTCAACAAGGACGAGCTCTACAAATACAAGGAGGAGCTCTTCTTCTCCATCGACGAGAAGAACCACCAGGCCGACCTCACCGAGGTGGGCCGGAAGAAGCTCCAGCCCAACGATCCCGACGCCTTCATGCTGCCCGATCTCGCGACGATGTTCATCGACATCGAGAAGGATGCGGCCCGGACGCCCGAGCAGAAGGAACAGGCCAAGCGCGACGCCCAGGCGCGCTACGAGGTCGTCTCCGAGGACATCCACGCGCTGTCACAACTGCTCCGCGCCTACTCGATCTACGAGCGCGACGTCGAGTACGTCGTGCAGGACGGCAAGGTCGTCATCGTCGACGAGAACACCGGCCGCATCATGGCGGGCCGCCGCTGGTCCGACGGCCTGCACCAGGCGGTCGAGGCCAAGGAGAACGTCACCATCGAGCGCGAGACGCGCACCTACGCCACGGTCACGATCCAGAATTACTTTCGCATGTATGAGAAGCTCGCGGGCATGACCGGCACCGCCGAGACCGAGGCCACCGAGTTCAACGAGATCTACCGGCTGGCGGTCACGCAGATCCCGACCAACCAGCCCTGCATCCGCATCGACCAGAACGACTCCATCTTCAAGACCCGCCGCGACAAGTACAACGCGGTCGTCAAGCAGGTCCAGGAGGCCCAGGCGCGCGGCCAGCCCGTGCTCGTCGGCACCGTAACGGTCGAGCAGTCCGAGGTGCTCAGCCGCATGCTGAAGCGCGCCAACGTCGTCCACACGGTCCTCAACGCCAAGTTCCACCAGCAGGAGGCCGAGATCATCACCCGCGCCGGCCAGCGCGGTTCCGTCACCATCGCCACCAACATGGCGGGCCGCGGCACCGACATCAAACTGGGCGAGGGCGTCCGCCAGCTCGGCGGCCTTTTCGTCGTCGGCACCGAGCGCCACGAGTCCCGCCGCATCGACCGCCAGTTGCGCGGCCGCTGCTCGCGCCAGGGCGACCCCGGCATGACCAAGTTCTTCCTCTCGCTCGAGGATGACCTCATGCGCCTCTTCCTCCAGGGCAACCTGGCCTCCAAGATCATGGAGGGCTCGATGAAGGAGGGCGAGGAGCTCGAGCACAAGTGGCTCAACTACTCGATCGAGTCCGCGCAGAAGAAGGTCGAGCAGCAGAATTTCGCCATCCGCAAGCGCCTCCTGCAATACGACGACGTGCTCAACAAGCAGCGCGAGGTCATCTACGGCATCCGCAACAGCGCCCTGCACAGCGACCGGCCCAAGGACATCATCTTCGAGATGATCGAGGAAGAGGTCGCCACGCGGCTGGAGAACGCGGGCTACGGCGAGAAGGGCGGGGCCTCCGGCAGCAACCTCGAGAGCCTCGTCGGCTGGTTGAACTCGCATTTCCCCGTCAGTGCCAAGCTGGATGAGCTCACCGGCGACGCCGAGACGCTGCTCAAGAAACTCGTCGAACGCATCAAGCAGGCCTACGCCCTGAAGGAGTCCGTCGAGGACCAGGAGGCCTTGGGCGGGCTCGAGCGCTACATCATCATCAACGCGATCGACCACCACTGGCAGGAGCACCTGACCGAGATGGAGGAGCTGCGCCGCTCCATCGGCCTGCGCAGCTACGGCCAGAAGGATCCGTTGTCCGAGTACAAGGGCGAGGCGTTCCGCTTCTTCGAGGAACTGATGAACAACGTGCGCCTGCAGATTTGCACGAGCCTTTTCCGCTCGGCGACGAATCGCGACGCCTTCGAGAATCTCTTCGCCATCCTCTCGCGGTCCGCCCGCATGCAGGGTCCGGCCGCCGCGCCCACCGCGCTCGGCGCCGCCGCCCAGGCGTCCGCCCCGGCGGGCGAGGCCGCCCCGGCCGAGCCCGAGGTAAAGCTGCCGGCGGTCACCATCCGCCGCGAGACGCCCAAGGTCGGCCGCAACGACCCGTGTCCCTGCGGCTCCGGCAAGAAATTCAAGAACTGCCACGGGGCGTGAATGCCGTGGCGGTAGGGGCCGTTGCCCTCAACGGCCCTTGCCGGAAGGCGGTTGAGGGCAACCGCCCCTACCAACCCTCCATCGTCCATGATCAAGTTCATCGGTTTTGATGCCGACGACACGCTCTGGCACAACGAGAGCATCTTTGAGCAGGCCCACGTGGCGTACCGCCAGCTGCTGGCGCGTCATCATCCCGCCGCCGAGGTGGACCGGATTTTATTCGCGACCGAGATGCGCAACCTCGGGCTCTACGGCTATGGCGTGAAAGGCTTCATGCTGAGCTGCGTCGAGGCGGCGATCGAACTGACCCAGGGGGCCATCAGCGCGCAGGAAATCCGCGAGATCCTCGCCACCGGCCAGCGCATGCTGGCGCATCCGGTGGAATTGCTGCCCGGCGTGGCGGAGATCGTGCCGGCGCTCGCCCGGGATTTCCGGCTGCTGCTCATCACCAAGGGTGACCTGCATCACCAGGAAAAGAAGATCACGGAGTCCGGCCTCGCCGCGCATTTTCACGCGGTCGAGATCGTGAGCGAAAAGGACGGCCCGGCCTATGAACGCGTGCTGCGGCGGCACGGGGTCACCAGCGGCGAATTTGCCATGGTCGGCAATTCACTCAAGTCGGACATCCTGCCGGTGCTCGCCCTTGGCGGGGCAGGCGTGCACATTCCCTATCACCTCACCTGGCAGCACGAGCACGTCGAGGAAGCGCCCGCCGGCCAGCCCCGCTTCCGGAGCATCGGGCAGCTGGCTGAGCTGCCGCCGCTGCTGCCCCACCTGTGACCATGACCCCATCCGTCGAAACTCCGGATCCCTACGCGCCCGTGCCGACGCTCTGGCAGCGGCGCCCGCAGCTGGGGTGGCAGCTGGCGGTCTTCGTCCTCACCGTGGTACTCACGGTGATTGCCTTCCCGCCGGTCGACAAGGGCGAGGCCGCCTACGTCCTGGCGCTGCCGGCCGTGCTCTGGGTTTACCGCCGGCCCTCGTTCCGCGTTTTCGCCTGGACCGTGCTGGGTGCCCAGGTGGTGGCCTGGATGGTGTTGCTGGAGTGGCTGCGCCATGTAACGTGGGCCGGAGTGCTTATCCTCGGCCCGTTCGTCGGTCTGCTCACCGGCCTGTGGTTCCTGGCGGCGTGGTGGGTGATTCCCCGACTGAAGGGGCATCATGCGATCATCCGCATCATCGGGATGCTTGGCCTGGCCGGCCTGTGGGTGGTGATCGAGTGGGTGCGCACCCTGCTGTTCGGCGGGTTTCCGTGGCTGCCGCTGTCGGCCAGCCAGTGGCAGCGACCGTTCATCCTGCAGGTGGCGGCCTATGGCGGGGCGTGGGTGACCACGTTCATCCTCGTGGTGTTCAACCTCGGGGCGGCGGCCTATGTGCACCGAGCCTTCTTCGAGGGGGTGACGGGCTTCAAGAAACGCACGCCGGAATTCTCCATCGCGCTACTCGTGTTGATGGCAGGCTCGTTCCCGTTCCTCGGTGACAGTTTTAATCAGCAGCGCCGCCCGCTTGTCCACGCGGCCCTCGTCCAGCCCTACATCCCGCAGGACCGGAAATGGGACGCGGCCTTTGCGACCACCGTCCTGAAAACCCTGGAGGAGGTGACGCTGGCCGCCAGCAAGCGGGGTGCGCCCGATCTCATCGTCTGGTCCGAGGCCGTGACCCCGTGGCCGCTGTTCCGTGATGAGAACGTGCAGGTCTGGCTCGAGTACATCACCCAGAAAACCGGCAAGCCGCTGCTGCTGGGCAGCGTTTACACCACCGCGACCGGGCAGGCGGACGAGGAGTGGTACAACGGCGCCTTCCTGGTCGAGCCCGGGACCGGCCTGCAGCGCGAGGGTTACGCCAAGCGCAAACTGGTGCCCTTCGGCGAGTACATCCCGCTGCGCCCCGTGCTGGGCTGGCTGGAAAAGGTCGTGCCGATCGGCGGTGATTTCGTTCCCGGGCAATCGGCCGCGCCGCTGATGGTGCCGGTGGGCCGCACTCGTGTGCCGGTCGGCGTGCTGGTGTGCTACGAGGATATTTTCCCGGCCCTGGCGCGGGACAGCACGCAGTCCGGCGCCGAGGTGCTGGCCGTGCTGACCAACGACGCCTGGTATGGCGAGAGTGGCGCGGCCTACCAGCACGCGGCGCACTCGGTGCTGCGCGCGATCGAGAACCGCCGGCCGGTCATCCGCTGCGGCAACGCCGGCTGGAGCGGCTGGATCGATGAGTACGGCAACACCCGCGTGACCGTGCGCAACGACGCCGGCAGCGTCTATTTCCGCGGCGGGCAGACCGTCACGGTCAGCCGCGACGCGCGCTGGTCGCAGCGCCTCAGTTTCTACACGCAGCATGGCGACTGGTTTGTGGCCGTCTGCGCCGCCCTGGGCATCGTGACCTACTACCTCGTCCTGACCCTGAAGCCGGTGCCGCCTAAACCCGCAGACGAGCCCGCGTTCTAGCGCGGGTTGACGATGCTCGCGACCGCAGCGTGAAATTCGCGCAGCGCAAACGGCTTGGGCAGACAGGTGCGGGCGTGCTGCTTGAGGAAGTCCTGGAAGCTGTCCTTGATGACGTCGCCGGTCATGAAGAGCATGCGGCGGGCCGCCTCGGGTTTCCGGCCGAGCAGCTCCTGGTAGAGGTTAATGCCGTTCAACCCGGGCATCTTCCAGTCGGAGACGATGACGTCATAGTCCTGTCGCAGGATAAGTTCCAGGGCGGCCTGGCCGCTGTCGGTTGACTCGACCCGGTGGCCCTCGGAACTGAGGATTTCCTGCACGAGCTGGCGGATGGACTCCTCGTCGTCGATCACGAGCACGCGGAGGCTGGGTGGCTTTGCCGGCATGGGGGGGACCGAGTCGGGCCGGAAGAGTGGTGCGGTCGCGGCGGCCTGCGCGACGGGGAATTCCAGGATGAACTCCGTGCCCACTCCGGGGCGGCTCTCGGCGCGGATGCTGCCCCGGTGCTCCTGTACGATGCCGTAGGAGAGGCTGAGCCCGAGGCCCGTGCCCTTGCCCTGTGGCTTGGTGGTGAAGAAGGGGTCGAAGATGCGCTTGAGGTTCTCGGGGTTGATCCCCGGGCCGTTGTCCACGATGCGCAGCCAGACCAGGTCGTCGGTGCTCCCGGTGCGCACGATGATGCGGCCGTCGCGGCGGAACGTTTCCAGCGCCTGCCGGGCGTTGCTGACGATGTTGAGGACGACCTGCTGGAGCTGGTGGGCATCGCCCATGATGGGCGGGAGCTGGGCGGCGTATTCGCGGTCTAGGGCGACATTGTTGGCCCGCATGTCGTAGGCGACGATCTCCAGCACGGCGTCGGCGACCTCGTGGAGGTTGACCAGCTTGCGCTCGGGCTCGTGCTGCCGGGAAAAGCCGAGGAGGCTATGAACGATCTTGTGGCAGCGGGTGGCATTGCGGGCGATGTGGCCGAGGTGCTCCTTCTGCTTGGGATCGGTGCTGGTCGAGTACAGCAGCTCGGAGAAACCGATGACGGAGGTAAGGGGATTGTTGAGCTCGTGGGCGACGCCGGCGACGAACTGGCCGACGGCGGAGAGTTTCTCGCTCTGCATGAGCTGGGCCTGCGTGGTCTTGAGGGTGCCGACCGCCTTCTCCAAGTCGGCCCGGGAGGCCTGCAGGTTTCCGGTCATGTCGTTGAAGGCGACCGCCACGGCGCCGCACTCATCGTCGGAGAACTCGCTGATGCGCCGGGTGAAATCACCGCGGCCGACCGCCTCGGCGTGGTCGCGCAGAACCAGCAGGGGCTGGGTGATGCGACGAATCAGGTACCAGACCGTCAGGCCACTGAGGAGGATGCCGGCGAGGCTGACGCTGATCAGCGTCAAGCGCGCGCGATCCAGTTGCTGCAACCGCTGTTCATAGGAGGAGAGCAGGACGTAACGCAGGCCGGTCTGGCGGTATTCATCGGTCAGCGCGTAGAAATGCACGCCGTCCATCTCGACCGGCAGAATGCGGCGGGCGGCGGGACCGGCCATGCTGTCGCGGAGCGGGCCGGGCAGCTCGGGCCGGCGGATGGTGGAGACCGAGACGTCCTTGCCGGCCAGCAGGAAGAGTTCGGCATGCGTGAGGTCCCTGAGCTCCTGCATGGCCGTTTCGCCCAGCCGGGTGGCGACCGTGAGCGCCCCGATGGGCGCCGTGCCCTCGCTGAGCAGGACCGGCACGGAGACGACGTTCCACGCCTTGTCGGCCACCGCGACGAGGCGGGTGTCCAGCGTGCCGGCCTGCGCCTGTTGGATCGAGGGGTTGACCGAGGCGGCAAAGCTGGTGGCACTGATGCCCGAGTCACTCTGGGCGTTGGCCAGCCACTGGCCCTCCACCGGGGAGTACAGGATCAGTTCCGTTTCGTCGTGAAATTCGTCCAGCAGGTTGTGCAGGTAGACGTTCACGGTCTTGGGGTCACCGGTCGAGATGGTGCCCTTGAAACGGGGCTCGTTGACAAGCCCGCGGAAGCGCGAGACGAGATTGCGCGCGCGAATATCGAGGGAGTTGAGGAAGACGACATTCGCGGTGTCCAGGGTCTGCCGGGCCTCCGCCTCCACCTGCCGGCTGATGTAGCGGTTGACGATCCAGAAGGTGATCGTCGGCAGCAGGACGAGCGCGGCCAGCACCGGCAGCAGCACCTTGAGCTGGAAGCTGAGCCGCACCTTTTGCTCGGGCTGGGCCATGGTCCTAGAGTTTCGGGAGGTTGCCCAGGCCGAGGACGAATTCCACCTGCACCTCGCCTTCGGCTGGCACGGTGATCTCCTTGGTCTGGCTGGGCATGCGTTCGTGCCAGGCCCGCAGCGGGTAGGTGCCGGCCGGCACATTGCGGATAACAAACCGACCCTTGTCATCCACGGCCGCGAACCAGGGATTGGTCAGCACTAGCACGATGCAGTGCATCTTGGTGTGGATGGAGCAGAAGACGTCGGCCTGGCCCGGCTTGTCGAAAACGATCCGCTTCGGGGGCTGGTCGCGGCTGTAGAGCCCGAGGTCGAACGGCTTGGTCTCGGCCATGCAGAAGACGTTGTGGTAGATCTCATCCATGTTGGGCCATTCGACGGTGGTGCCGGCGAGCACCGGCAGCACATGCGGCACAAAACTGGCATCCTTCTGCCGGATGACAGCGGGTTGCGCCGGCGGGGTGAACGTGGCGCCCGGGATGACCTGGTCGACATAGACGACGAAGTCGCGCAGCTGGTCGTAGTCGAGCCGGTCGACAAACTTGTAACGCCGGCTGGCGTAGGCGTCGCCGCCAGCGGCCCCCGCCGCCGGCTCCGCCCCCTGGGCGCGCACCGTGCCGGTGATCGTGCCCCCATGCAGCAGGACGCTCGGGAGCAACAATCCCAGCAGGAAGGCGACGGGCGGGTTTCTCATGCAGTTCAGAACCGGATGCCCAGGAGGCTCGACAGCAGGTCCGCGTCGCCGCGCTTGGTGCCGTTGACGAGATGGCCGTCCTCCCAGCTGTATTCGAATTTCCAGACGAGCGGGTCGGCGAAGCGGTAGCCGACGCCGACGCTCAGCCGGCGAAGGTCCTTGGTCAGCGGGCCGAAGGGATTGTAGAAGTATTTGCCGAGGTCGCCCTGGCCCGCGAGCGGGTAGCCGCCGGGGGCGTCGATGGCGCTGTAGCGGGCGGCGGCGAACAGGCGGGAGGTCACGTACTGGAAACCTTCGACGCTGTAATAGGTCATGTCGCGCGAATAGTCGGCCGCCGGGTTGTTATCGCGGTACTTGGCCCAGCCGTAACTACCCTTGAGGTGGCCCGTCTTCCAGCGGTAGGCGGCGTCGAGCTCGGCCAGCTCCACCTCGAAGGAGGTGGCCGCGCCCGGCGGGCCGATGGCACGGAAGAAGGCGTCGGCAAACCACGCCTCGGTCGTTTCGTCGCCCGCCACGTTGATGGTGCCCGTGCGCATGACACTGGCGCTGAGGGAGAGCTGGGCGGTCGGATCGTAGGCCAGGCGGGCGGTGATCGATTTGTCGGAGTCGAAATCGTCCAGCGTTGGATGCCCGCCGTTTTGCACCGCGAGGTTGTAGCGCACCGGCCCGATGGTGCCGTAAACCTGCACGCCCTCGTCGATGCCCCAGATGTCGGCCAGCGAATGCGAGACCAGCGGGTTGTCGAGGGCGTTGCGCACGAGATATTCCTCGCCGAAGGGAAGGTTCATCCGGCCGGCCCGCAGAGAAAGGGTGTGATCGCGGCCGGCGCTCCAGAGGTTTTCCACGTCCACGTAAAGTTCGCCGACGTGGAAGAATTCGTCGTTGGCCTCGCGGGTGGTGATTTCCAGCGCGCCGTAGAAAAAGACGTTCTTCCAGACCGAGGCCTCGACGAAGAGCCGGGCGTCGTCCACGCGGAACTCCGAGTTGGGCTGGTTGCCATCGTCCCCGGAGTCGAAGAACCCCACGCCGACCTCGCCGCTCAACCGGATCTGCCGGCCGGACTCGGAGGCAGAGGGCAGCGGCCGGCTGGGTGCGCCCGGTTCGTCGAGGCGGTCGAGGCGCGACCGGAGCTCGTCGATCTGCTTCTGCTGCGCCCGCACCTGATCGACCAGCTGGCGGTTCTGTTCCACGAGCGCCTGTACGTCCGTTTGTCCGGCCAGTGAAACGCCGAACGCGAGTACGAGCAGGGCGCTCGCGGCGCTCCGGCGTGAAACGGATCGGGGGACGATTTTCACGGGGTGGGTAACAGACCGTGAGGCTAGTCCGTTGCCTCCCTACTGCAAGCAATTCGCTGAGGGGGCGTGACCTAGGGGGCGAAGAGCACGCAGACCGCCTGCGGCACCTTCACCGGCTGGCCCGTGGCGGTGAGGCGGCCGGTGGCGTCGTCGCGGGCAAAGACGGTGACATTGTCGCTGTCCTTGTTCGCACAGACGAGCCAGCGGCCGTCCGGCGAGAGACTGAAATTTCGCGGATGCTTGCCGCCACAGGGCACGATCTCGACGAGAGTCAAGGTGCCCTTCACCCCATCGCGAGCGAAGACGGCGAGGCTGTCGTGTCCGCGATTGGAGCCGTAGACGAACCGCCCGTCGGGACTCAGCCGGATCTCGGCGCAGATGTTCTCGCCCGTGAAGCCCGCCGGCAAAGTAGGGATGATTTGCCCGAGGGTGAGTGCACCGGTGGCGGCATCGGTGGCATGGACGGCAATGGTGCTGTCCAGCTCGTTGATGACGTAAAAGAACTTTCCGTCCGCGGAAAACTTGCTGTGCCGCGGGCCAGCGCCGGGTTGGGTGGCGGTTTCACCGGCGGACGTAAGCGTGGCGCCGGGATCGAGGCGGTAATGGATGATACGGTCGAGCCCGAGGTCGCAGACATAGATAAAGCGGTTGTCGGGCGAGAACGTCACATTGTGCGGATGAGGCTTGTCCTGCCGCTTGGCATTGGGTCCGAGCTGGCCGGTGTGGGTGATCAGGCTGGTGCGGGCACCCGGTTTGCCCTCGGCGGTGAGGGGAAACGAGGCGACCTGGCCGCCGTGGTAGCTGATCACGGCGGCGGTGCGGCCGGTGGCGTCCACGCCGACATGGGCCAGCCCGATGCCGCCGGTCGGCTCGGTGCCAAGGTGCGTGAGGCTGCCGGCCGCGGCGTCGTAGCGGAAAGCGACCAGTGCGCCGCCGGGCTTGCCTCCGACCGTGCCGCTCTCGCCGAGGGCATAGAGGGTGCGCCCGTCGGGATGCCAGGCGAGGAAAGTGGGGCCGGCCGTCTCGGCCGCAAGCACGGGTTCGCCCAGGGCGCCCGTGGCTGGGTCGAGCCGCACGGCGTAGATGCCGCGGCTGGCGCCGCCGGCGGGCGTGTAGGTGCCGAGGAAGATCAGGAGGGAGGAAGCGGACATGAGAGTGGGCGGAGGCGGCGGGAATCAGGGCTGGGTGTTCACTGCGCGAGGGCTTCCTTGTAGTGGCGGCGGCACATCGCGACGTAGCGTTCATTGCCGCCGATCTCAACCTGCGCACCTTCCCTGAGGCCGCGGCCGTCGGGCCCGACGCGGAGGTTCATCGTGGCCTTGCGGCCGCAGTGGCAGATGGTTTTCAGTTCGATCAGGTTGTCGGCCAGCGCGAGCAGCGCGGCGCTGCCGGGGAAGAGCTGGGCCTGGAAATCCGTGCGCAGCCCGTAGCACAGCACGGGGATGCGGAGCTGGTCGGCGATCTCGGTGCATTGCTCGACCTGGGCGCGGGTGAGGAACTGCGCCTCGTCCACCAGCACGCAGGCCACGGGCTGGGCCGCATGCGCGGCCTTGACGTGCGCGAAGATGTTCTCGTCGGGCGACAGGGTCATGGCCTCGGCCTCGAGCCCGATGCGGGACTTGATCACGCCGGTGCCGGCGCGGGTGTCGACCGCGGGCGTGAAGAGCAGCGTGCGCATGCCGCGCTCGTGGTAGTTGTAGCTCGACTGGAGCAACACCGTCGATTTGCCGGCGTTCATCGCCGAGTAATAGAAATAGACTTTCGACATGCGGGCCGAGCTAAGGGTGGGGGCGCGGCGCTGGCCAACCAAAACCTGCTGCAGGCGGGGATTGCAATTCTGTCGCTTGTTTCCAGCGGACGCCTCCGGGCTCGACGTGGCGGTCCGGCCGGCCTAGACGTTTGGGCCATTACCCCGGCCCGGGCCGGCCGGCAACCACACCCTAATCCACCCCTGTCATGGCTATCATTATCTTCTTCCTGGTACTCGCGATTGTCGCGCTCGGCGCGGCCTTTGTCCTCAGCCTGCCCGCCGCCGGGCGCGGGGCGCTGGTTGTGCTGGCGGTTTCCCTCGCCGGATTCGGCCTGGTGGTCGGTTCCTCGGTCGTGATCGACGAGAACGAGGTCGGCATCGTCCACAAGCAGTTCTTTGGCAAACCGCTCCCGACCGGCCAGATCATCGCCCGCGACGGCGAGATGGGCCCGCAGGCCGAGATCCTCGGACCCGGCTGGCACTTCGGCTACTATCCCTTCACCTATTCGGTCCGCGTTGACCGGGTGATCTCGGTGCCGTCGGGCCAGGTTGGTTTCGTCACGGCGCGGGACGGCCAGCCGCTGCCCGAGAACGAGATGTTCGCCCCGGCTTGGACGAGTGCGCAGGACATGCTCAATCCCGTCACCTTCCTCGCCAAGGGCGGCCGCCGCGGTCCGCAGACGACCATCCTTACGCCGGGCAACTATCGCTACAACACGGCCCTGCACGAGGTCACCGCGATCCCGGCCCTGCAGGTCATGGCCGGCACGGTGGTCGTCATCAAAAGCAACTCCGGCTTGCGCTGGACACCTACTGACGGGAAGGGCGACCTGGTCAACGGTGTGCCGCTGGTGCCCCGCGACCACATTGGCGTGTGGGCGGAGCCGCTCACCCCGGGCGGCTATTACCTCAACACCAACGCCTACGTGCCGACTGTCGTGAAAACCACGCAGCGCACCTACACCTACCAGGCTTCGCAGTCGGCGCCTTCGGCCCAGGCGCGGGCCAAGGCCGCCGCGGCCGCCGGCAGCAGCAATGACGACTGGTCGGTCTCGGTGCGTTCCAAGGACGGTTTCTCCTTTCCGGTCGATGTGCGCATCGCTTGCGCTGTCGAGTCGAAGAACGCCCCTTATCTCGTCGCCCTGCTGGGCAATCCCGACGCGGTGGTGCAGGATGACCAGGAGGACGAGAAGCTCGAGGTGTTGGAGGCCCGCATCATCCTGCCTTCCGTTCGCGCCATCCTGCGCAACGTCGCCGAAACGATGAATGCCCTGGAGTTCGTCAACCGCCGCAGCGAGATCGAGGCACTGGTCACGCAGCGCATCACGGCCGAGCTGGCGCGCTACCGTGTGACCTGCGATGGCGTTTATGTCGGCAATATCCACCTCGACGCCAGCGAGGCGGGCAAGAAGCTGATCATGACCCAGACCGACCGCGAGGTCGCGGTGAACCAGCAGAAGCTTTTCGACCAGCAGCGTCAGGCCGAGGTATCGCGCGCGCAGTTCGTCCGCGCCCAGGAGGAAGCCGAGCAGCAGCGCCAGCTCGCCGCCGCCGAGTACAAGGTGAAGGTCGAGGGCGAGAACGCCAAGTCGCAGGTCGTCCGCGCCAAGGGCGAGGCCGAGTCCCAGGTCATCATCGGCGAGGGCCGGGCCAAGGCCTACAAGCTCCTCGTCGAGACCCTCGGCCAGCAGCAAGTGGCCCAGCTCGAGCTCCTCAAGCTGGTCGTCGAGGGCAAGGTCCAGATCACCCCGCAGGTGATGGTCTCCGGCGCCAGTGGCGCCGGGGCCATGGATGCGCTCGCCGGCACGATCCTGCGACAGTCAGTGACCCCGCCGCCCCAACCCACTACCAAGTAACTTTTAACCGGAGAAATCTACCATGCGTCTCTTACTTTTCGTCTCGGTGTTCAGCATGCTGGTCAGCATTGCCGTCCTGATCATCGTGCTCATGAAGGCCAAGAAGGACCAAACTCCTCCGAAGATCCGGGGCTCTAGGGACGACGAATAATTACCTTCCCGATTCCGAATGCCCCGGCAATGGCGCCGGGGCATTTTTTCTGCGGGAAATTTAGGTGACCGGCGATCCGTGCCGATACAGGGGAGCTTTCCGACGGTGACGGTCCTTGGGCCGCGACCGCCGTTTCCCTCTCATGTTTGATCCGGTCATCTTCCGCGAACTCTCGATGATTCAAAAAATCACCGCGGACGAGACGTGGCTGGAAGCTGAGCGCCGGGGTTGCTGGGTGCCGCCGGATGACCCGGTGGTGCGCGAGAACGTCTGCCTCGTCATCCTGCGGATTGGTGCGGCCATGCGCGCCGCCCTGACGATCGAGATGGCCAACGCGCCGCAGAAGCTGCCGTCGGATCACCACCCGCACGCGGCCTGAGCTTAGCGCAACCGGGCGAAGGTCTTCGAGAGCAGGTCCAAGTCACTCGCGTTTTTCGTCTTTTCGCGGGTGGTGGCGATGAGTTTTTGTTCGAGGGCGTTCTTGGTCGGGCGGGACTTGTTCTCGTAGAACACGCCGAACTTCCCGGGCCAGGGCTCGGAGGCCAGCTTGAAGGCGGCGACCTCGTCGGTCGGGTCGTGGCGGGCGGCGTCCTCGGGGGAGCCGTCATTTTTCTTGAGGTCGATGAGCGACCAGGTGCCACCCTTGCGGGGCATGGCACCGTCGAAGGCGCCCTCGAAGAACTCGACGCACTCGGACAGAATCTCAACGACGGAGAAGCCGTCGTGGTTGGCGGCGCGGAGCATCATCTCGACCATGTGGTTGACCTGCGTGGCGTGGGAGCGGGCGACGAAGGTGGCGCCGCTGTTGAGGAGCGTGCGCATCGGATTGATCGGCTGGTCGAGCGCACCCCAGGGGTCGGTCTTGGACTTGAAGCCGATGGGCGAGGTGGGGGAGGTCTGCTTCTTGGTCAGGCCGTAGACCGAGTTGTCCATGATGACGTAGGTCAGGCGCGGGTTCTTGCGGGCGGTGTGGACAAGGTGGTTGCCACCGATGGAGAAGCCGTCGCCGTCGCCGCCGAATACGAAGACGTGCAGGTCGTCGCGCCCAAGCGAGATGCCGGCGGCGAAGGGCAGGGCGCGGCCGTGGATGTAGTGGCCGCCGTGGGTGTTGACGAAATACGGGAAGCGCGACGAGCAGCCGATGCCGGCGAAGGTCACGATCTTTTCCTGCGGGTATTGGAGCTTCTCCAGGACCTTGTAGAACGAGGCCAGCACGGCGAAGTCGCCGCAGCCGGGGCACCACGTCGGGTGGTCGGCGGTGAGCGCTTTCTTGGTCAGCGGGGCCCCTGGAGCAGGCGGCGGGGTGGGGAGGGCGGCGGGAGCGGACATGATGGGGTAAAGGGGTTAGCGGGTGGTGACGGCGAGGATGCTGTGCTTGCGCATGCCGGCGGTGGTGTCGGCGAGGCCGATGACCTTGGCGACGCGCTCGACGATCTCGCTGATCTTGTAGGTGAGGCCGTCGGTCTTGGTGATGCTGGCGATGGCGGGGTTGGCGAAGCGGGCGCGGAGCAGCGTGGCGAGCTGGCCGTAGCCGTAAAGGCCCTCGTCGTTGATCTCGACGACGAGGATGTGTTTGTAGCGGTTGAAGGTCTGCTCGAGGCCCGGGGCGAGCGGGTGCATGTGGCGCATCTGAAGGTGGCCGACCTTGGCGCCGGCGCCACGCAGGCGGACCATCGCCTCGCGGATCGGGCCATAGGTGCAACCCCAGCCGATCAGGAGCACGTCGCCGGATTCGTCGCCGGCCAGCTCGGGAGCGGGCAGGGTGGCGGCGACAGCCTTGATCTTCTCGCGGCGTTTCGCGGTCATCTTCATGTGCAGGCCGGGATTGGCGGTCGGGTGACCCAGCTCGTCGTGTTCGAGGCCGGTGACGGTCGGGTATTTGCCGGAGGTCATCAGCGAGCCGGGCGGGGCGTGACGGGTGACAGCGTCGAGCGGATAGGGCTTGAACTCAGGCGCGCGCGGGCTCGTGTCGGGCTTCACGTCCACCATCAGCTTCGGCAGGTCGGGCTCGTCGAAGGCCTCGATGCGGGTGGCGATGGCCTGGTCGGTGAGGATGAGGACGGGCGTGCTGAACTCGCGGGCGATGCGGCCGGCCTCGAGCGCGATGTAGAAGCAGTCCTCGACGTTCTTGGGCGCGAGCACGACACGCGGCGTGTCGCCGTGCGAGCCGTAGATGGCCTGCAGCAGGTCGCTCTGCTCGATGTTGGTCGGCAGGCCGGTGGAGGGGCCGCCGCGCTGGACGTTGATGACGATGAGGGGCAGCTCGGCCATCGTGGCCCAGCCGAGGGCTTCCATCTTGAGGGAAAGGCCGGGGCCGGAGCTGCCGGTGACGGCGAGGTGGCCGCCGTAGGCAAAGCCGAGGGCGGTGGAGATCGCGGCGATCTCGTCTTCCGCCTGCACGAAGACGCCGCCGTATTTCGGCAGCTCGACGCGGAGGCCTTCCATAATCGAGGACCAAGGGGTGATCGGGTAACCGGCGCCGTAGCGTACGCCGGCGGCGAGGAGGCCGTAGGTCAGGACGGAGTTGCCGTCACTGGTGACCTGCGGGCGGCCGCCGGCGGGGGCGGTGGATTTCTCGAGGCGGTAGAGGCAGTGGCGGAGGTTTTCGGCCGGGTAGGCGTAGCCGGCGTCGAAGGCGAGGAGGGCGTTGCGGACGATGTCCTCGTTCTTGCCGCCGAAGCGCTCCTTGATGAGCTGGTTGAGCTTCGGCACGTCGAGGTCGAACATGCGGGAGAGCAGGCCGAGCACGTAGATGTTCTTGCCCTTCTCCTTGGCGGAGCCGCCGACGGCCTCGACCGTGGCGCTGGTGATGGGAATGGCGACGGCGGTGATTTCCCGGTCGTCCGGGTTGGGCGTGACGTGGTCGCTGTCGTAGAGGAGCACGCCGCCGGCGCGGAGCGAGGCGCGGTGGCTGTCGTAGCTGTGCTGGTAGAAGGCCACGAGCACGTCGGCGCGGTCGCCAGCGGAGAGGATCTCGCCCGAGCCCATGCGGACCTGGAAGATGGACGGCCCGCCGGAGATGGTGGACGGGATGGTCATGTAGGTCATGACCTCCTGGTCGGAGCGGCCGGCGAGGCGGGCGAGGAAGCCGCCGATGGCCTGGATGCCGTCCTGCGAATTGCCGGCGAGGCGGATGACTACATCAGGGATGGTGGTGGCAGACGCGGCAGCGCCATTGCCAGCCGGGGGGGTGTTCGGGCTGACCATAGTGGGGTAGGGAGGGTGAGACTGTGGGTGACCGGACGCGTTTCGTAAAGAGCAGGTTAGCCGGTTGGCGGCTGGAGCGTCAGAATCGCCGGCCTATAAGAAACCCCCCGGCCAAGGCCGGAGTTGGATTTAAAGAACTAATGGCCGTTTCATTCCCACCCGATCGGCCGGCCCTTGTTCTGTTCGGTGAGCCAGGTCAGGAGCGGGGCGTAGTATTCCAGCATTGCGCGCGTGCTGAACTCCTCGCCGGTGGCATCCTTCATGACCTTGCGCCAGTCCTCGGTGGCGCCCTTCTCCATGATCTTGCGGAGGAAGTCGCCGACCTCCTTGTTGCCGGCGTAATTGCAGGCCTGCGGGGGCTGCTTGAGGATCTTCCGCGCGATGTAGTCGTGGAGCTGGTATTTGAACACCTGCGCGATGGCGTAGCTGTAATAGTAGGCGGGCGTGTCGTTGATGTGCGTCTTGGTCGCGGCATCGCACCATTCCTCGCCGCGCTCGACCGGGGGCTCGACGCCCTGGAAGTCGCGCACGTACTGCCACCAGCGGGCGTTCCACTGGTCGGCGGGCAGGTTCTTCGCGTAGATGTCGGCCTCCCAGTGCGTCATGACGCCGGATGACCAGTACATGAACGGGATGCCGCCGGAGTTCACGGCGTTGCCGAGCAGGAAGGCGATGGGGTCGGCCTTGAAGTCGGCGGGCAGGATGCCGAGCGACTTCAGGTAGGGCACCTGCGAGGCGGCCAGGGCAGTGAGCTCGCCGAAGCCCTCGTGGAAGGCCGGGTTGGCGCCGGTGCGCAGGAGCACGGGCACCTCGGGCTTGGTGTAGGCCATGAAGTAGTAGATGTGGCCGAACTCATGGTGGTTGGTCGCGAACCACCACGGGTTGGCCTCGATGCTCTGCAGCGAGCGCAGGTCGGTCTCGATGTCGAGGTGCCAGGCCGAGGCGTGGGTGTTCTTCTTGCGCGTGCCGCCGGCGGGCACGGGATAGAGGTCCGACTTTTCCCAGAACGATTTCGGCAGTGCGGGGAAGCCGAGGCCGACGTAGAATCTCTCGGACGACTGCGCGACCCACTCGGGGGTGCGGCCCTTGAAGAACTCCGTCAGGTCGGCGCCGGCGGCGAGGCCGGGCCATTCCTGCGACCAGCGGTTGTTGAGCCAGTGGGCGGGGATGCGCTTCGGCACCGGTTGCTTGTATTTCTCCGCCAGCTTGTATTTCGCCCAAGTGTGGAGCTGCAGGTAAAGCGGGCGCAGCACCGTCATGAAGTTCTCGTTCAGCTTGACCATCTCGTCGGTGGTCATGCCGTAACCGGCGACCTGCAGGGCGAAGTAATCGTGGTAGCCCATTTCCTGGGCGACGCCGTTGCGCAGGCCGCGGAGCTTGACGAGGCCGTCCTTGAGCGCCTTGCCGGACTCCTTGGAGGCGAGCCAGACCGCGAGCCGTTCGTCGAGGACCGTGTCGTTCGACTGGAGAAGGTTATCGATATCGTTCACCGAGACCGGCTTTCCGTGCAGTTTGAACTCGAAACCGTTGAGCGTGGACGCCTGCTTGGTCTCGGCCTCGATGCGCGCCTTGGTGAGGTCAGGCTTGGTCATGGGGGACTCGGCGGCGATGAGGAGGATGCGCTCGAGTTCGCGCACGGTGAGGTCGTTCAGCTCGTGGCGCTTGAGGAGGAGGGCCTTGGTTTCGTTGATGATGGCGGGATTGCCCATAAAGGCCGCGCGGGCCTTGCCGGCGGTCTCGGACGCGGCGTCGTGCACGTCGCTCACGTCGGTCAGGGCCTTCCACTGCGCCTCGCTCTCGACGTAGGCGATGGCTTGGTAGGAGGCGTTGACCAGCGCGAGGTAACGGTCGGCGCGATCCTGGGTGGGGTTGCTGTCAGCCGCGCGGAGGACCGGGGCGAGGGCAAGCAGCACGGCGAACACGGGACAACGGAACAGGGGACGATTAATCATACTCGTGTCATAACGCCCCGAAGGCATCCGACAATGCCAGAACGACGAACGGACGATTTCCCGGCGCGAGCGGCTACCGCTTCCATGGAGGCGAGGTGGATGTGATCCGCCCTTCGCCGTTGGCGACTAGGGCAGGTATTTCTTCCACTCGTCGGATTCCGCCATGCGTTGCAGGATCTGGTTTCGTTTTACGATGAAGCGGCGCATGTAGCTCGTGAGAAACAGGCGCTCGACAATAAGGCCAAGAATTCCAAGTGGAGCCCCGAACTCGAAACGATCGGTCATCAGGGTTTTTCCTCCCTGGTCTTCGAATGTGTGGTCGTGGCGCATGTGCTTGAAGGCTCCTTCCAGCATGACGTCCTGAAAGTGGCCGGGTCGGGTCAATTGTGTCATCCGGACCTTGAGGCGTTGCTTCACGCCCAAGTGTCGTGCTTCCCAAGTCACTTCCTCACCTGGCCCGAGCAGTCCGGAAGTCACGCCCGCCACCGCCCGTTCGCCGGTCCCTGCGGTGGAGCTTTGATGGGCATTAATGCTGCGCGCGAGGTCGAAGACCCTTTCCCGTGGCGCGTTGATCAAGGTCTGGAGCTGGATTACCGGCATCCGGGTGGATGGTTAAATCCTAGACCTTCGTCGGCTTCACGCGCTGGCCGTCCTTGATGCGGTCGCCGGGGTAGAGAATGACCTCGTCGCCTTCCGCCAGACCCTCGGTGATCTGGATCTCGGCACCGCTGGAGCGCCCGGTCTTCACCGGCACGAGCTTCGCCGTGCCGCCGCGGACGACGTAGGCCGCCCAGTCGTTGCCCTGGCGGAAAATCCCGGAGGTCGGCACCTTGAGCGCGGCGTTGCTTTCCCAGGTAATGACGCGGGCCTCGACGCGGAAGTTGTCGCCGAGCGAGCGGCGCTGCTCGAGCGAGGTCGTGATGTCCACGACGACGTTCACGCGCTGCTCCTCGACGCCGAGGGCGGAGATCTTGGTGAAGGCAGCGGGCTCGACGAGCCGCACCTTGCCCTCGAGCGGCACGGGCCCGCCCCACTGCTCGAGCGAGACCGGTGCGCCGGACGCGATGGCCGCACCGTCGCGCGACAGCATCTCGACCACGACCTCGAGGTCGGTGGGGTCGCCCACCTCCAGCAGGGGCGTGCCCTGCATGACGGCCCGGGCGCTTTCCTGAAAGACGTGCAACACCCGGCCGCTGGCGTTGGCTTTTACCTCGACCGGCGCAGCAGCGGATGTGCTGCCGGATCCATCGGCGACAGCGAGTTCGGCCTCCACCTGCTTCAGTGCACCCTCGGCGGCCGCGACATCGCGGGCGGCGGCGGTCTCACGCATCTGGGCGCTCTCCAGGTCCTGCGGCGAGACGGTCCCGCTGTCGAACATCTGGCTGATGCGGCGGACTTCCTTGCGGGCGAGTTCGTGCGAGGTGCGGCTTTTCTCGAGCACGCTGCGGGTCGAGTCGCGGCGGGCCTCGGCGAGGGCGCGGTTGCGCTCGTCGAGCGGCGAGGCGGGCAGGGGGTCGATGACGGCGACGATGGTGGCGCCCGCCTCGACCTCGGCACCGGGCTTGAAGGGGATGCGGCGGAGCTGGCCGCTGACGGGCGCCGCCACGACGTAGCGCTGGCGGATGCGGGTCTTGCCCTCCTCGCTGACCGCGGCGCGCAGCGCACCCGAGACGACACGGGCCGTCTCAACCGGCGTGGCCGACGGGCGCAGGCCGACGACGAGGAGGGCGGCGAGCCCGGCGAGGAGGACGTAGGGCAGCCAGCGGCGCTTGGTTTTCGGGGAAGTGGTCATGAAGGCAGATGCAGGGAATCAGTTTTTAACCACAGAATACACGGAAAACACAGAAGAGAGAGGGCTCAAGGTGATCGGTTGGATAGATTTCATTCTGTGTGTTCCGTGTATTCTGTGGTGAATCCCTCACTCCGGGGCCTTGAGGGCGCCGATCAGGTCGAGTTGCCTGAGCTTGCGCAGGACCACCACGGCCGACAAGGCCGAGGCGAGGCCGACGACGAGGACGGCGAAAGTATAGGTGTAGCTCGTGAAGACGAGCGGCAGGCGCACGGTCTCGGTGTTGACCGAGTGGACGATGAACGTGGCGAAACCGGTGCCACAGAGCAGGCCGAGCGGCACGGCCAGCACGGCGAGCAGGGCCAGCTCGATCACGATCACCGCGCCGACCTCGCGCTGGGTCATGCCGATGACGCGCAGCGTGGCCAGCTCACGAGCCCGCTCGGCGAGCGAGATGCGGGCGTTGTTGTAGATGACGCCGAAGGCCACGATCACGGCCATCACGAGGTAGAGCGTGGTCAGCATGCCCATCATCTGCGCGGTGGTCTGGCGGAAGCTCTGCCGCATGGATTCCTTGATCACGATCCAGCTGATGCGCGGCACCGCCTTGACGGCGCGGAGAAACTCGGCGCGCCGGGCCATGTCGATCGTGAAGCTGGCGCCGGTGATGATGTCGCCCTCGCCGAGGAAGCGGTTGACGGCCGACCGGTCCATGTAGGCGGCGATGCCGGTGAAGTCCTCGGCCAGCCCGGCCAGCCGGATGGCCTGCACGGGGCGCCGGCCTTCGAGCGCCTCGACGACGAGGCTGTCGCCGACCTGCGCGCCGAGCACCGACGCGAGCTTGGCGGAGACGATGAGGCCGTCCCGATCGGGCGTGATCTCGCGGCCGGCGCGGTCCACCGCGCGGCTGTGCAGGCTGCCGGGCTCGAGGCTGCGCAGGCCGATCTGCCGGTTGCGGCCCTGGAAGTGGATGCGCACGGCGGTGGAGCGGAACGCCTCGACGTGCATGACGCCGGGCAGGCGTTCGAGGTCGTGCTCCACCCGCGCGGCGGAGGGCTCGGCGAGGCCGAGGTTGATGTCCTGCCGCTGCACGACGTCCCACTGCTGGTCGATGATGTCGGCGATGCCGGCCTTGAAGGTGTTGGGCAGGATCAACAGGGCCGTGGCCAGGGCCAGGCCGGCGATGGTGAAGACGGCCTGCATGGGCCGGCGCTCGAGGTTGCGCACGGCGATGCGGAACGAGTGGGAGAAAAACCGTTTCAGCCACGCGCGCTCGATGAAGGACGGGTGGTAGCTCGCGGGCGGCTCGGGGCGCATGGCCTCGGCGGGCGGGAGCTTGGCGGCCTTGCGCACGGAGGCGAGCACGCCGGCCACCACGGCGATGAGGCCGACCCCGAAGGCGATGGCGACGGCCGCGCGGTCGAGGCGGAAGACCAGCTCGGGGAAGCGGAAGAACAGGTCGTAGAGCCCCACCATCCAGCGGCCGAGGATCGTGCCGGCAAATCCGCCCATGACGGTGCCGGCGAGCCCGATCACGGCGGCGAATTTCAGGTAGTGGCCGACAACCTGGCCGTTGGTGAAGCCGAAGGCCTTGAGGATGGCGATCTGCTCGCGCTGCAGGGCGAGCAGGCGGGAGAGCACGGCGTTGGTCATGAACGCCGCCACACCGAGGAAGATCGTGGGGAACCCGACGGAGAGGATGCGCAGCACGCGGATCTCGTCCGACACGCGGATGTGCGACGGGTGGTCCTTGCGGCCGATGGCGCCGAGGCTGCCGTAAGGCTTGAGCAGCTGGTCGGCGGCGGCGATGACCGGTGCGGGATCGGCCCCGGGCGCGAGCTTGAGGGCGAAGTGGTTGAACGCGCCGTAGAGGTCCCACGCCGTGGCGACCTCCTTGTAGGTCATCCAGAAGATACCGTAGCTGCGGCTGTCGGGCAGGGCGGCGCCGGGGCGCGACTCGAAGATGTATTCGGGGGAGAGCACAATGCCCGCAATGCGGAAATCCTGCCGCCGGCCGTTCATGATGAGCGCGAGCGTGTCGCCCGGGTTGAGCTGGTTCGCGAGGGCGAAAGCCTCGCCGACGAGCAGCTCGCGGCGCGAGCCGGGCGACAGCCAGCGGCCGCGGCGGAGGAACGGGCGGTTGAGCTCGGGTTCGCCGAAGTCGGGCAGCGAGCGCACGAGGCCGCTGGCGGGCTCGTCGAGCCCCGGCAGGTCGAGCGTCACCTGGCCGGCGATGTCGGTCTGCACGCCGGCGACGCCGGGGAGGGCGGCGAGGCGCTCGGCGAGGTGGTTGGGTGCGCGCTTGACCGAGCCAAAGACGTCGGCGAAGCGGTTGCTCTCGTAGTAGTCGGCGCGCGTGCCGTCGAGCGATGCGATGAGGCTGCGGGTGGTGATCATCATCGCGAGCCCGCAGGCCATGACGATCGAGACCGCGGCGACCTGGCCCTTGAGGCGCTTCAGGTCGCGGAGGAGCTTGCGGTCGAGGTGGGCGAGCATGGGGCGGCTACCAGCGCAGGGTGGCGGGGGCGGCGCGGACGGCGTTGCGTTCCTCCGACAGCACGCGCCCGTCCATGAAGCGGATGACGCGGTCCGCCATCCCGGCCATCACGGCGTTGTGGGTGATGATGACGGTGAGGGTGCCGAGTTCGCGGTTGGCGCGCTCCAAGGCCTCGAGGACGACGATGCCGGTCTTCACGTCGAGGGCGCCGGTGGGTTCGTCGCAGAGGAGGACCTCGGGGCGCTTGGCGATGGCGCGGGCGATGGCCACGCGCTGCTGTTCGCCGCCGGAGAGCTGGGCGGGGAAGTGGTCCATGCGGGCGCCGAGTCCGACCAGGTCGAGCGCGACCTCGGGCTGGAGCGGGTTGCTCGCGATCTCGGTGATGAGGCCGACGTTCTCGCGGGCGGTCAGGCTCGGGATGAGGTTGTAGAACTGGAAGATGAAGCCGACGGACTGGCGGCGGTAGAGCGTGAGCTGTTCCTCGTTGGCGTGGGTCAGGTCCATGTCGCGGTAGCGGAGCTCGCCGGCGGTGGGGATGTCGAGGCCGCCGAGTTGGTTGAGCAGGGTGGTCTTGCCCGAGCCGGAAGGGCCGAGCAGCACGACCAGTTCGCCACTGGCCAGGTCGAGGTCCACCCCGTCCAGCGCCCGCACCTGGGCGGTACCCTCGCCGTAGATCTTGGTCAGCCCGCGCACATGGAAGACCTTGCCGCCGCCGGTGGGGTTGGCGGGCGCGCGGGAACCGGGAGCAAGGGCGGGATTCACGGCGGGGAAAAGGAGCCGTCACGCTACCCGCCCGCCGGGCCGGTGCAATCCCAAGACCGTGTGTCGGGTGGAATTGCCGCGAGGTGATGAGGCCAAGTAGCGGGGGTGCTGGGCGGGTTTCTGGCCCGGGTGGTGCGAACGGGGTTGTCGCGGACCGCCACGTCGCTTGTGCTGGGGACATGAATCGGACCGACCGGCTGGTGGCGATGGTGATGTTCCTCCAAGGCAGGCGCGTCGTGCGCGCGGCGGAGATGGCCGAGCATTTCGAGGTGACGGAGCGGACGATCTACCGCGACATGTCCGCGCTGGGCGAGGCCGGCGTGCCGATCAGCGGCGAGGCCGGCGTGGGCTACTGCCTGATGAAGGGCTACCAGCTGCCGCCGGTGATGTTCACGGCCGAGGAGGCGTCGGCGTTTTTCGTGGGCGGCGAACTCGTGAAGCAGTTCACCGACGCCTCGCTGCAGGGGCCGATGGCCTCGGCGCTCGACAAGCTGCGTGCCGTGCTGCCGCGCGACCGGCAGGACCACGTGGAGAAGCTGGTCAGCCGCACGATCGTGCGCGGCCGGGTGGGGCGGGCGGCGCCCGACATCGGCACGCAGCGCTGGATGGTGACCGTGCAGCAGGGGGTAGTGTTGCGGCGCGTGCTGCGGATGGCCTACCGCGGGCTGGCGCGCGACGAGGACACGCAGCGCGAGGTCGAGCCGCTCGGGGTGGTTTTCTACGGCGGTTCCTGGTCCCTGGTGGCATGGTGCCGGTTGCGGAAAGGCCTCCGGCATTTCCGGGTGGATCGCATCCAGCGGCTGGAACTGCTGCCTGTCACTTTTCCGGCGCGGGAGGATTTCTCGCTGGCGGAGCATATGGAGCATTCGGGCGTGGAAGGGGACAGCAAGCCCGTGCGCATCTGGTTTCACGACTACGCGCGGGAGAGGGCGCAGCGCGAGAGCTACGCGACGCTTAGCGAGGAGAAGCGGCGTGACGGCGGCGCGGAGTACACGCTGTATTCCACCTCGCTGGAGTGGACGGCGCAGTGGCTGCTGTCGTTTGGCGAGCGCGCCGAGGCGGTGGCGCCCCCCCGGCTCCGCCAGCTGGTGCGCGCCGCGGCGGAAAAGATCGCGACGAAGCACGGATAGTCCTGCAGGATAATTTTCACAGGAGGAAGCAGAGAGATTGAATTCCCACCTCCGTGATCTCCGTTGTCTCCTGTGAGGCAAGGTTTGGGGGTCAGGAAAGGCTCCTGACATAGGGCTGTCAGGGCGGGGTGGTAGGATGGCGGCAATCCCACCCCCGTATGCAAAGCCGCACCATCACCCTGACCCTCGCCGCGCCGCGCGGCACCGCCTTCAATTTTCTCGCCGACATCGAGCACCTGCCGGCCTGGACCGGCGGCTGTTGTGAATGGATCGAGCTGCACCGCGAGGGCTGGTGGGCCTACACCGCGCTCGGCGAACTGGCGGTCGAGACCAAGGTGGACGACATAGCAGGAACGATCGACTTGTGGCTCCGGCATGTCGCCGGGTGGACTCTCGTCATTCCGCTGCGGGTGAGATCGGACGGGGAGGACGGCTCGCTTGTGAGCCTGACCTGCCGGCAGCCCGTCGGCCTGGCCGACGACCACTATGAGCACTTGATCGAATCCCTGCTGACCGGCCTGCGCAGCCTGCCGGCCCGGTTGCAGCCGGAGTTGGCGGTGGCGTGATTACTCCGCCGGCTCGACGGTGACCGCGACGCGCAGGATCGGCGAGTAGCTGCCGGTGAAGACGCCGCGTGTCGGGCTGACGTCGGCGTAGTCGCGGCCGCGCGCGACCACGATGTGGCCGTTGCCGGCGAAACAGGAATTGGTGGGATCGTAATCCACCCAGCCGATCTCCGGGAGGTGCACCGAGGCCCAGGCGTGCATGGCGTCGGCCCCGCGCAGGCGCGGCCGGCCCGGCGGCGGGTTGGTGAGCAGGTAGCCGCTGACGTAGGCGGCGGGCAGCCCTTGCTGGCGCAGGCAACTCAGGAACAGGTGGGTGAAATCCTGACAAACGCCGCGTTTCTTCCCGAGCACCTCGGTCAGCGGCGTGCTGACATCCGTGGCCGTGGCGTCGAAGGTGAAGGTTTCCGCGAATCGCCGGCCGAGCGCCTCAAGCCACACGAGCGTTGGCCCGGCGGGATCGAGTCCGTCTGCCAGCGCGGCGGCCGCGGGCAGAAACGGAACGTGGATGGTGGCGCAGAGATATTGCTCCAGCTGGCAGCTTTCGCCGCCCTGGATCAGGGTGCGGGTACGATCGCGGGCCTCGAGCACCGAGGGGCTAAGGCCGGGGAGGGGCAGGGCCGGCTCGTTGCGGCGCACGGTCGAATGGCTGGTGATGGCGAGCTCGCGGTGCGGCTCGCGCACGGAAAAGTAATGCCGGGTGTTGCCGAAGAAATCCTCGCGGGTCGAGAGGTCGGGTGCCGGCGGGTTGAGCTCGAGTTGGAAGTCGAGGCACTCCTGCGCGGTTTCCTGCCGGGGCATCAGCTGGAGCATCTGCCAGGCGGCGGCGGCCGGGGCGGCGTGCCGGTAGACGGTTTGGTGGGTGATGCGGTAGTCGGGCATGGGTCAAGTCGCCGAACCAACACACCCCGCCCTGTCGGGCACCCCTCTTGATAGAGGGGACTTCGGCTGCGTGGATTGGGAATCCCCTCTATGAAGAGGGGTGGCGCAAAGCGCCGGGGTGTGTGGTGTGGTCGGCATCATGTTCACCGGCTTTCCGCGTGGGAGAAATATACCTGGTTCAGCTCGTCGCTGACGCGGCCAAGGTGGTTTTGTTGGTCGCGGAAAAGCTGCATAGCCTCCTCCGGGTGGGTGGCGAGGCGGGCGGAGTCGGCGAGGCGGATCTCGCCGAGCACGCGGAGCGACTGGAGGCGCAGGGCGGCGACGGCGCGTGGGGCCAGCTCGGCGGGCAGGAGTCCGAGGTGGTGGTTGATCTGGTCGGCTTGGTAACGGAGGCTGCGGGGGTTGTCGGCCGAGACGATGAGCCAGTCGAGCAGAGCCGTGGTATCGACGGCGCCGTGGTAGGCGTGACGGTAGGTGAAGAGGGCGTCAGCGAGGTGGAGCAGGGTCTGCAACCGGAATTCCGTCGGCGCCTTGTCAGCCGTGGCTGGCAGCAGGGCCTGCACGAGGCCGAGCAGCTGCCCGGCGCGCTCGAGGCGCCGGCCGAGCTGGAGGAAATGCCAGCCGGTGTCGTGCGGCATGGTCTCGAGGGTGAGGCCCTCGAGGGCCGTCAGGTGCTGGCGCAGCCAGGCGCAGGCGACGGTGTCGCCGGCCTTGCGGCGCTGACGGAGGTGGCGGATCATCTGCCAGGCTTCGTGCGGCAGGCGGGCCTTCAGCGCCTCGAGCAGGCGCACGAGGTTGGCGACATTGGCCGCGAGGCTGGAGGGGCGGGTGGCATCGTCGGCGGCTTTGCGAGCCTGGGCCGCGAGCTGGTCGAGAGGGCGATCGGGTTCCGCCGGCAGGTCCTGCATGCGGAAAATCAGCGCGAGGGTGTCGCGGGGGACCGTCGGGTCGAGGAGGGCGATCTCGTCGCGCAGCAGGGCGTCGAGTTTTTCCAGGCGGCGGGCGAGGGCGCCGGCGCGCTCGAGGTAGCGGCCGAGCCAGAAGAAATTGTTGGCGGTGCGGCTGGGCGTGGCGGAAGGATGGCGCAGCGTCTCGGCCGCGCGCGAGGTGACGAGGGCCGGCGGCGAGGCGGGCTCGCCCTCGTGGAGCACCCAGGTGTCCTTGCTCACGCTGCCCTGCTGGAGGGAGACGATCATGTCCTCGCCGCGCGGGTTGCAGCGGGTGAGGCCGCCGGGCATCACGGTGTAGTCGCCGTCGTGCCACGTGACATAGAGGCGGGTGATGAAGGGCATCGGGCGCAGCTTGCCCTCGTGCCAGCCGGGGGTCGTGCTGTGGAAGACGCGTTCCTGCGCGCACCACGCGCCGGGGTTGGTGCGGATGTCGGCGGCGAGCTCGGCACGGCTGGCCTTGCCCATCCACGCGCCGTAGCGCGGCGGGGCGGAGTCACGGGTGCGGAAGGTCGGCTTGAGGACGAGGTTCGCGAGGTTCTCCAGCACGTAGTCGCGCGGCTTGTCCTGGCCGCACCACCAGGTGGCGGCGTTGGGCAGGAGCAGGTCCTCGCCGAGGACGTGGCGGCAGAGTGGCTGCAGGAAGGCGAGCAGCGCGGGCGTCTCGAGGGCGCGGCAGCCCGGCTGGTTGGCGAGGGCGACACTGCCGCTGTGCGCGGCGTGGATCAGGCCGGGCACGCCGAGCAGGGACGACGAGTCGAGCTCGAGCGGGTCGCAGAAATCGGAGTCGAGCCGGCGCAGCACGACATCGACCTGCTGCAGGCCGCCGACGGTGCGGAGGAAGACCTTGCGATTGCGCGTGGTGAGATCCTCGCCCTCGACGAGGGTGTAGCCGAGGTAATTGGAGAGGTAGGCCTGCTCGAAGTAGGTCTCGTTGGCTGCGCCGGGCGACAGCAGCACGATGCGCGGGTCCGCACTGGTGGGGGCGAGTTTTTCCAGTGACGCGCGATAGTCGTGGAAGAACTGGTAGAGACGCTGCACCGGCGCGCGATGGAAGACGTCGGGCAGGGCCTGCCGGGTGATGATGCGGTTTTGCAGCGAGTAGCCGAGGCCGGAGGGCGCGTCGAGGCGGTCCTCGATCACCCACCAGCGGCCGTCGGAGGAGCGGGCGACGTCGACGGCGAAGGTGTGCAGACAGACGGGGTTGACCTTGCCCAGCCCGGTGCAGGGGCGCAGGAAATGCGGGTTGTGCATCGCGACGGCGGCGGGGAGCAGGCCGCCGCGCAGGAGTTTCTGCGGGCCGTAGAGGTCGAGCAGCAGCTCGTTGAAGAGGTGGGCCCGCTGGCGCAGGCCCGAGGTGAGCGTCTGCCACTCATCGGCGGCGATGAGCATCGGCAGCACGTCGAGCGGCCAGAGCTGCGAACCGGCTTGCTCGCCGCGGTAGACGTTCATGCTCACGTCCTGCTCGATGATGGCGCGGTGGCCGGCCTCGGTGGCGGCCTGGAGCGCGGCGGCCTGGTTGCCGCTCAGGAGATTGAAGAACTGCGCCCAAGCCGGCCGCAGGTGGCCGGCGGCATCCACGCACTCGTCATAGCGGCTGCCCTTGCCGGTGTAACCGTGCAGGACCGAATGGGCGCTGGTGAGGGGCGCGGACATGGGGTGAGTTTTCCGAGGGAAACAGGGGAGGCAAGAGGGGAGTGATCAGCCGGATGGGACCGATCGGACTTATCTGAGAGCGGTGACTACGGATTGCGCAGGTCCAACGTGAAAGGCATTTCCGGTTTGCCGGCGGGCGGGAGGTTGGGGCGCATGCTGCCGGGCGTGTGGCCGATGGGCTGGAAGCGGGAGAGGCGGCGGCTCTCGGCCTCGTAGGAATTCACCGGGAAGGTTTCGTAGCTGCGGCCGCCGGGGTGGGCGACATGGTAGGTGCAGCCGCCGAGCGAGCGCTTGTTCCAGGTGTCGATCAGGTCGAACACGAGGGGCGCGTGCGACGGGATGGTGGGCTGGAGGCACTCGGGGGGCTGCCAGGCGCGGAAGCGCACGCCGGCGACGCCCTCGCCGTTGACGCCCGTCGGGTGCAACGGGACGCGGTGGCCGTTGGCCGTGAGGATGAAGCGGTCGCCGGTGAGCCCGGTGGCCTTGACCTGCAGCCGTTCGAGCGAGCTGTCGACATAACGCACCGTGCCGCCCGGGCCGGGCTCCTCGCCGAGCACGTGCCACGGCTCCAGCGCGGCGCGAAGCTCGACGTGGACATCACGCACGTTGAACTCGCCGACGCGCGGGAAACGGAACTCGAAGTGTGGGTCGAACCAGCCGGCTTCGAAAGGCTGGCCGGCGGTGCGCAGGTCGCGGATGACGTCGTTGAAATCCGTGCGGTTGAAATGCGGCAGCATCCAGCGGTCGTGGAGGTCGGTGCCCCAGCGGACGAGGCCGTTGGTGTAGGGTTGCGACCAGAATTTGGCGACGAGGCCGCGCAGCAGGAGATGCTGGGCGAGGCTCATGCGCGCATGCGGCGGCATCTCGAAGGCGCGCATTTCGACGAGCCCGAGCCGGCCGGTGGCGCTGTCGGGGGCGAAGAGCTTGTCGATGCTGAACTCGCTGCGGTGCGTGTTGCCCGTCGAATCGATCAGCAGGTTGCGGAAGAGCCGGTCCACCATCCACGGCGGCACCTGGTTGAACGTGCCCAGCTGCCGCTCCATCTCCTTGAACGCGATCTCCACCTCGTAGAGCGAGTCATTGCGCGCCTCGTCGATGCGCGGGGCCTGTGAGGTCGGGCCGATGAACATGCCGGAGAACAGCCAGCTGAGCGACGGGTGGTTCTGCCAGTAGGCGAGGAGCGAGCGGAGCAGGTCGGGGCGGCGGAGGATGGGAGAGTCACCGGGCGTCTCGCCGCCGATGAGGATGTGGTTGCCGCCACCGGTGCCGGAGTGGCGACCGTCGAGCATGAACTTCTCCGTGCCGAGGCGGGTCTGCCGGGCCTCGTCGTAGAGGACGGTGGTGCGCTGGACGAGTTCGTCCCAAGTCTTGCTCGGGTGGAGATTGACCTCGATGACGCCCGGGTCGGGCGTGACGGCGAGCTTGTTGAGGCGCGAATCCTTGGGCGGGGCCTCGCCCTCGATGATGATGGGGATGCCCATCTCGGTGACGGTGGTCTCGATGCCGGCGATGAGGTCGAGGTAATCCTCGGTCGTCGTGACCGGTGGCATGAAGAGGTGCAGGCGGCCGTCGCGCGGCTGGACGCAGAGGGCGGTGCGGATGATCCATGACGCGCTCTCGCCCTGTTGCGGTCGGCGCGAGGGATCGGTCTCGGGCGGCGGCAGCGGGGTCGCAGGATCCTGCGCGCGCTGGCCCGGGCCGTGACCGGCGGGGGTGGGCGAACTGCCGCCGCGCAGGATGCGCTGGCCGGCCTTGAGCGCCTCGAGCCGGCGGCGATCGTAGGGCGTCTCCTTCGGGAGCTCGGGCAGTTTCTGCGAGGGATCCTGCGGCCAGTTCCACGGGTAATCCTTCTCCGCGACCCACGGGATCGAATCGAGTGGCAGGCGCAGGCCCATCGGCGAGTCGCCGGGGATGAGCCAGAGCGTGTCGTCGTCGCGGAGAAACCACTTGCCGGACATCCAGCCGGGCTGATTGCCGACCAGCGTGCGCTTGATCGGCAGCGAGTAGCCGACGACGGAGCCGAGGCCCTCCTGGAAAATGCGGGCGATGCGCTCGCGCTCGAGCTTGTCCTTCAGGTTGGTCTTCTCCGGCGTGACGTTCGACGGCAGGCGGCGCTCCTTCCACGTGTAGTAGAAGGCATCCTCGTAGCCGGGGATGAGGTGCCTGGGATTGACGCCGAGGGTTGTCGCGAGGCGGGTCGCGAGTTCCTTCGCCTCCTTGGCGCCGTGGCCGTAGTTTTTGGATTCGTCGGCGATGAGCGAGTCGTCGTGCCAGATCGGGACGCCGTCCTTGCGCCAGTAGGCGGCGAGGGACCAGCGCGGCAATTGCTCGCCGGGATACCACTTGCCCTGGCCGTAGTGAAGGAGGGCGCCGGGAGCGAACTTCGTGCGGAGGCGCTTGATGAGCTCGCCCGAGAGCACGCGCTTGCGTGCCGAGGCGGCGATGAAGTTCCACTCCGGGCCGTCGGGATCGTCGAGGGAGACGAAGGTCGGCTCGCCGCCCATGGTGAGGCGTACGTCGTGCTTCACGAGGTCGGCGTCGATCTGGTGACCGAGCGATTCGATCTTCGCCCACTGCTCGTCGGTGTAGGGCAGGGTGACGCGCGGCGACTCGGAGACGCGCGTGACGGACATGGCGAATCCGAACTCGACCTCGGCGTCATCCACGCCGCCGCTGATGGCCGCGGCGCTCGAGGGCGCGGGCGAGCAGGCGAGCGGGATGTGGCCTTCGCCGGCCATCAGGCCGGAGGTCGGGTCGAGGCCGACCCAGCCGGCGCCGGGGAGGTAAACTTCGCACCAGGCGTGGAGATCGGTGAAGTCCTTCTCGGCGCCGCTCGGGCCGTCGAGCGACTTCTGGTCGGCCTTGAGCTGGATGAGGTAGCCCGAGACGAAACGCGCGGCGAGGCCGGCGTGGCGCAGGGCGTTGACGAGGAGCCAGGCGGAATCGCGGCAGGAGCCGCTGGCGAGGGTGAGCGTCTGCTCCGGGGTCTGCACGCCCGGTTCCAGCCGGATGACGTAGCGGACGAGCCGGTTGATCTGGCTGTTGAGGGCGACGAGGAAATCGATCGTCCGCTGCGGCTTGCGGTCGATGGAGGCGACGAAATCACCAAACTTGGGCTTGCGGGCGTTCTTGCGGAGGAAAGGCGCCAGTTCGCGGGCGGCCTGCTTGTCGTAGGTGAAGGGATATTTCTCGGCGTAGGGCTCGAGGAAGAAGTCGAAGGGGTTGTAGACCGACATCTCGGCCACGAGGTCGACCTCGACGGCGAACTCCGTGACCTTCTCCGGGTAGACGGCGCGGGCGAGGTAGTTGCCGAAGGCGTCCTGCTGCCAGTTGAGGAAATGGCCCTTGGGCGGGGTGAGCTTCAGCGAGTAGCTGAGGATGGGAGTGCGGCAGTGCGGGGCCGGGCGCAACCGGATGACCTGGGGGCCGAGGGTGACGGGGCGGTCGTATTTGTAGCTGGTCCGGTGGTTGAGCGCGACGTGGATGGCCATGAGCAATCCGGCTCATAGCAGGAGCCAGACCAACTCAACTCCTGCGCCAATCCTAAGCGGCTGGGCCTCAGGCGTCTTTTACATCATCTGGCAGCCACAAAGCCCAGATCGCGGCCGCGAGGGCGAGAAAGCCGGAATAGAGCAGGGCCGTGCGGAAGTCGCCCACCGGGGCCAGCCAGCCGAAGACGATGGAGGCCGCGGCGGCGGCGATGCGCCCGATGTTATAGCAGAAGCCGGCGCCGGTCGTGCGCAGCAGCGTGGGAAAGAGCGGCGGCATGTACATGGTGAACAGGCCGAACACACCGGAAAAGAAACCGACCAGAGGCACCCAGAACCAGGCGAGCTCGCCGAAGCCGCGCGGCACGATGAAGGCGCCGAACATCGAGGCGAAGAGGCAGAGAAAAAGGACCATGATCGCCCGGCGGTTGCCCCACAGCTTGGCCAGGAAGCCGGCGAAATAATTGCCCACGATCGACACGGCGATCATCGTGAAGAACGCCGCCGAGACCTGCCGGGTCACGTCCGCCGCCGGCACGCCGGAAGACGAGAGGATCCGGCGCAGGTGCTGCGCATGCCAGAACATGAACAGCCACCAGGCCGACAGGCTGAGCGCGCAGACGATCATGGTGCGCCAGGTGACCGAGGCGACGGAGCCGCGAAAGAGGTCGGCGATCCCGGGCTTGGGGCCGGCGCCCTGCGCCTGTTTCCAGCCCTCGGGTTCCGGCACATGCTGGCGGATCCAGTAGACCATCAGCGCCGGCAGCACACCGATGAGGAACACCCAGCGTTCCGCCCCCTCGGGAATTTTCAGCAGGTAGACGAGGCCGGCGGCGATCAGGATGCCGATGTTCACGCCGCTTTGCAGCACGGCGGCGATCCACGGCCGCCAGGCCTTGGGCCAGGTTTCAGAAAGCAGCGAGGCGCCGACGGCCCACTCGCCGCCGATGCCGACGGCGGCGATGAAGCGAAAGATCATCAGCTGCCACCAAGTCTGGGCAAAGGCGCACAGGCCGGTGCAGACGGCGTAGGTGAGCACGGTCAGCGCGAGCGTGCGGCTGCGGCCGAGCTTGTCGCCCAGCCGGCCGAAAAAGGCGCCGCCCAGCGCCCAGCCGACGAGGAAGGCGGCCTGGATGTAGGCGCTCTTTTCCTTCACCTGGGGGTCGGCGGCGGTGGTCGCGAGCAACTGCAGGACGAGCGGGGCGGCGACGAGGGTGTAGAGGTGCAGCTCGAGGCCGTCGAACATCCAGCCGAGCCAGGCGGCGATGCCGGATTTCCATTGCTGGGGAGACAGTTCGCTCAGGCGGGTGGCCTCGCGCGCAGGGGTGGGGGCGGCAGTCATGGGGTGCCGCAACAAAGGTCAAGGGGCGCGGCCAAGTCCACGCGAAATCGCGTCATGGTTCACCTTCCGCACAAATCCTGAAGGGATCGGCCGGGGGGCGGGTGTTATGCCCGGAGAACCCACTTCCCCCATCATGAAAACCCTCCGCTTGGCTGTTTCCCTGTTTGCCCTCGCCGCCGCCCTCCGGGCCTCCGCCGTTTTCGAGTCCGCCCAGATCGCCCCGGGAAATCCCATGCCGCAATACCCCAGTGCATTGACGCTGGCCGGCATCACCAAGGGCCACGCCGTCGTTGCCGTGAGCATCGACACGGAGGGAAAGGTGCAGGATTCCCTCGTGCTGGCCTACACCCAGCCGCAATTTGCACGGGCCAGCCGCGAGGCCGTGAACTCATGGATTTTCATCCCCGCGCGGCTGGACGGCGCGGCGGTGCCGGTCCGGACCGAGCTGCGCTTTGATTTCACCCTCGAGGGTGCCGTGATTACGTCGAACCTGCCCAATCACTTCATGTACGACGGCTTTGACAACATGGCCGACCGTGCGACCGTCTACCAGCCCGGCCGGATCAACGAGCTCGACCAGCCCGTGGTCCGGATTGCCGGTGAGTCGCCCCGCTATGCCCTCAAAGCGGCGAAGGCGGGCATCCACGGCAAGGTGGAGGTGCATTTCTATATCGATGAGCAAGGCGGGGTGCGGCTGCCGGCCGTCACCGCGGGGACGGATATTTATCTCATGGAACAGGCGGTGGCCGCCGTGCGGCGCTGGAAATTCGCTCCCCCGACCAGCAATGGCCGGCCGGTGCTGATCGCCGCGGCGCAGGAATTTGACTTTGGCGACGCCAGGTAGGGCGTCGCCGTGTGTGCCAGTGTAAGACGCCGGCCTGCCTAGCGGGCCGGCGTCTCTGTTTTTGCATAACCAAATCCGCCAAGCCTTTACGCTGGTCGATGGATACCACGGAGGCAGATCGGGCCGCCACTCCCTATTTCGCCCTACCCAAACACGGACTGTTAACTTGCCGACGCTAGGGCCGATACCCAGTGTATCGTAGGCCAGTCTTCGTACCTGTGAACCTAACCCTGTATGCCCGTTACCGGCCATCCTTCGATGGTCCGGCTCGCCATGGCCGCTGATCCGACCCATCCCGTCTCTCCGGATCCCGACCAAGCTCCGCGCGTGGCGTTCGGGGAGCAGTCCGCACAGGAGAACCAGCTCATGCTGGCCACCCTGCTGGCCAATCTGCCGGGCATGGCCTATCGGTGCCGCAATGATGCGCAGTGGACGATGGAGTTCGTCAGCGAGGGCTGTTGCGATCTCACGGGTTACCAGGGCGAGGAGCTGGTGGGCAACCGCGTGATATCCTACGATCAGGTGATCCTGCCCGAGGACCGGGTGCCCGTTAACGACGGGGTGCAGGCGGCCTTGCAGCGGGGCGGGCACTTTGACCTGACCTACCGGATCCGGACAAAAAGCGGGGACATCAAATGGGTGTCGGAGCGTGGCCGGGGCATCTGGGCCCCGGACGGTGCGCTGCAGGCGCTCGAGGGGTTTATCTTCGATATCACCGCGCGACTCCAGGCCGAGCAGGCCCTGCGCGAATCGGAGCAGAAGTTTGCCACGGCGTTCCGGGTGTCACCCGACATCATGTCGATCAGCGAATTCGACACGGGCTGCTACGTCGAGGTGAACGAGGCGCATGAACGGATCTTCGGCTTCAGCCGCGCGGAGTCCATCGGCCGGTCGCCCGTCGAGCTGGGCATCCTGCGGGTCCAGGCCGTGCGGGACGAGATGCTGCGCCAGCTGATCACCGACCAGGGGCGGGTGCATGACTTCCGGGTGGAGGCCTGGAACCGCCAGGGCGAGCCGGTGATCATCCTCCTGAGCGCGGAGGTGATCCAGTTTGGCGGCCGGAAATGCGTCCTGCGCAACTCGCGCGACATCACCGCGGCGGTGCGGGTGGAGCAGGCCTTGCGTGAGTCGGAGGAAAAATTCGCCAAGGCATTTCTCGCCTGTCCGGACGCGATCTCGGTCCATGAGATGGAAAGCGGGCGGTGCGTGGATGTGAACGAGGGTTTCCTGCGCCTCTTCGGCTGCACGCGTGAAGAGGTGGTCGGTCGCACGACGCTGGAGCTCGGCTTCTGGGCCGACCCGGCCGGCCGGCAGGCGTACGTGGAGCAGCTGCGGTCGGCCGGCCGGGTGCGCAATTTCAGCATGAACGTCCGGTTGCGCGACGGCAGCCTGCGGTTGTGCGAGTTGTCGGCGGAAGTCTTCGAGATCGGGGGCCGGGCCCACAACGTCACGGTGCTGCACGACATCAGCGAACGCCGCCAGGCCGAGCAGTCCCTGCGCGATTCCGAGGAGAAATTCGCCAAGGCGTTCCGCGCGAGCCCGGATGCCATCTCCATTTCCGACCAGGCGACGGGAAAATTCCTGGACGTCAACGAGGGCTTTGAGCGGCTCTCCGGCTACACGCGCGGGGAATTGATCGGGCATTCGGCCCAGGAGCTGGGCATCTGGACCGCGCCGGAGGACCGTGTCCGCATGCTGCGCGAGCTGCAGCAGCACGGCCGGGTGCGCAACCTGCAGATGATGGCGCGCGCGCGCAACGGGGAGCAGCGCGAGTTCCTGATGTCGGTCGAGACCGTCGAGATCGGCGGGCGGCCCTGCCTGGTCATCCTGGGGCACGACATCAGCGATCACGTGCTGGCGGAAAGGGCGCTGCGCGAGTCGGAGGAGAAGTTCGCCAAGGCCTTCCGCTCCAGCCCCCATCCGCTGACCATCACGGAAATGCCGAGCGGCCGCTACGTGGACGTGAACCTCGGCTTCGAGCGGATCACGGGCTACAGCCGCGAGGAGGTCATCGGCCGCACCGCGCTCGACATCGGCATCTGGTACAACCTGGCTGACCGGCAGGAGCTGATGAGCCGGATGCAGCGGGACGGGATGGTGCGGGACATGGAGTGCTCCTTCCGGAGAAAGGATGGCGGGCGGGTCATCACCCTGTGCTCCTTTGAGCTGGTCGAGCTGTCCGGCCGGCCGTGCCTGCTGAGCACCATCGAGGACATCACCGAGCGGCGCCGGGCCGAGGAGCAGCATATCGCGCTGGAGACCCAGCTGCGGCAAAACCAGAAGCTCGAGGCGCTGGGCACCCTCGCCGGTGGCATCGCGCACGATTTCAACAACATCCTCACGGCCATCATCGTGAACCAGGAGCTGGCGCTCATGGATCTGGCGGAACCGGCGGTGGTCAGCCAGCGGTTGTCCGAGATCGGCCGGGCCAGCAACCGGGCCAAGGAATTGGTGCGGCAGATCCTGACCTTCAGCCGCCAGCAGCAGCACGAGCGGCTCCGGCAGCACCTGCAGATGATCATCCGCGAGGCCCTGGGCCTCCTGCGGGCGTCGCTGCCCTCGACCATCGAGATCAAACAGGATCTGTCCCCCGAGGCGCCCCCGGTGCTGGCCGACGCCAGCCAGATCCACCAGGTCGTGATGAATCTCTGCACCAACGCCGCCCACGCCATGGGCGACCGGGGCGGCCGGCTCACGGTGCGGCTCACGGCACAGGTGCTGGATGCGGCGGCGTGTCTCGCCCTGCCGGGCCTGCGGCCCGGCAGCTATGCCCGGCTGACCGTCGCCGACACCGGGCACGGCATGGATGCGGCCGTGCTGGCGCGCATTTTCGAGCCCTTCTTCACCACCAAGGGCCCGGGCGAGGGCACCGGCCTCGGGCTGCCCATGGTCCACGGCATCGTGAAGGATCATGATGGCGGCATTTTCGTGCAAAGCCTCCCGGGTGTGGGCACCACCTTTGAGCTTTATTTCCCCGAGGCCACCGAGACGGAAAGCATGGTGCCGGTGCTGGACACCGACATCGCGGCCGGCCACGGCGAATCCGTGCTGGTGGTGGACGACGAGGAGGCGATTTGCGATGCCATCGGCGCCATGCTCCGGCGGATCGGCTACCGGGTGGAGACATTTACCGACGCCCGCCTGGCGCTGGAGAAGTTCCGGGCCGGACCGGCGGAGTTCGACCTGCTGCTGACCGACCGCACCATGCCACAAATGTCCGGTCCCGAACTCATCGCCCACGCCCGTGAATGGTGGCCCGGTCTGCCTGCCTTGTTGATGAGCGGGCTCAACGGCCCGTCGGACAAGGACGGGTTGCCGGTCGCCGGCTATGGCTTGGTGGCCAAGCCGATTGATATTGCCGATCTCTCCCGGGCAGTCCGCCATGCCCTCAATCCCGCCCTGACCCACTGACATGCAACCCCGTCCCCCCGATTCCTGCGGCCGTGTGCTTTTCGCCGATGACGACCAGGCGGCCCGCGAAGGCCTCGCCACGATGCTGCGGCGCCTGGGCTACACCTGCGAGACGGCCGCCACGGCCGACGAAGCGGTGGAGAAATTGCGTGCCTCCGCGTTCGAAGCCCTGATCTCCGACATCCACATGCCGGGCAACGCGGGTCTCGAGCTCGTGGAAACCACCGCCCAGGTGGCCCCGGGCCTGCCGGTGATCCTGCTCACGGGCCGGCCCTCCATTGAGACGGCCGCCCGTTCCGTCCGCCTGCCGGTCGCGGCCTACCTCACCAAGCCGCCTGATCTCGACGAGATGACGCGGGTGCTGGACCAGGCGATCGCCGGCTTCCGGGATTACAGCCTCATCCAGGCCGGCCGCGAGCGGTTGCGGAACTGGGAACGCGAGTTGACGCAGATCGAGCAGCTGGTGCGCCGGGCCCCGGCGGACCGGGCGGGCGGGGCGATGGAGGATTACATCCGCGTTTCGCTGCGCCAGGCCATTTTGGTGCTGACCGACCTCGAGCGCGCCACGCAGGCGCTGGACCGCCGGGCCGCCGACCGGCTCCGGCAGGTGGACCATGTCGCGGCGCTGCGCCGCACCGTCGACGTGCTCGAGCGCACGCGGCAGAATTTCAAGAGCAAGGACTTGGCCGATTTGCGCCGCCAGCTGGAGCAGTTGCTCAGCGCCGGCGCCGGACCGGCCACCCCCACCAGCTAAGCGCCCGGTTTTTCGCTTAAGTGCCGGGTATTCCGGCCGTATAAAGGACTTGAAGGCCCGCAACCCGGTTGCAGGCAGCTTTCTCCGGCAGGACATACGGGCCTGTCAGTCGAGGGCACAGTCACGTCATTTTCCTCCTGGAGGAGCATGACGCGGCTGTGCCCTTTGCTTTTGGCCCGTTCGTTCCGTCACGGAAAGCCGCCGCCCTTTACCACGTCATCCCAAGTCCATGAAAATCATCACCCACCGCGGCCTCAACACCCGCATGCTGTTCTCCATCGGTCTGGCCGTGTTCTGCGGCCTGGCCGTGCTTACGACCCTGGTCACCTTCCGCGCCAGCCGCGGCGCGCGCAACGATGCGTTTGTCCTCAGCCGCAAGACCGCGGAGGAGCTCGGCGCCCGCATGGAGCACCGGCTCGACAACGCGATCGCGCCCGCCCGCGCGATTGCCGATGCCTTCGAGGGCCTGCTCATCGCCGGCCAGCCGTCCCGCGCCCAGGCGGACGCCATCCTGAGCCAGACGCTCGCCCAGTCGCCGGATATCCTCGGGATCTGGGCCGTGTGGGAGCCCAATGCCTTTGACGGCCGCGATGCTGAATTTGTGAACAAGCCCGGCCACGACGCCACCGGCCGCTATGTGCCCTACTGGAATCGCGCTGCGGGCACCATCACGGTCGAGCCGAACAAGGATTACACGGTGGACGGGGCGGGGGACTATTACCTGCTGCCGAAGAAGACCAACCAAGAGACCGCGCTGGAGCCCTATACCTACAAGGTTGGCGATAAGGAGGTCCTGATCACGAGCCTCGCCGTGCCCGTGCATAATGCCGCCGGCAAGTTCGTCGGCGTGGTGGGCGTTGACGTGCCGCTGACCACCCTGGCCGCCGAGATCGCCAAGGAGAAGATTGGCGAGACCGGCTACGCCGCGCTCGTCTCCAACCGCGGCGTCTACGTGGCCCATCCCAAGACGGAGCGCTGCGGCAAGCCCATGGTCGCCACCGACCCGTGGGTCCAGCCCTTCCTCGAGCAGATCCGCTCGGGCCGGTCTTTCGAGACCGAAGCTTTTTCCCACACGCTTAACGACAATACCTTCCGCTTCGGCGCCCCGGTGCGCATTGGCGCCGCCACCACGCCCTGGACCGTGAGCATCACCATCCGCGAGAGCGAGGTGCTGGCCGCCGCCCGGCAGCTCCGTAACACCATCATCGTGATCGCGGTCACCGTCCTGGTTGCCGTACTCACGGTCGTCTGGTTTATCGCCCGGGGCATTTCGCGCCCGGTGCGCGCGCTCGCCCAGGAACTGGGCAGCGGGGCCGACGAGGTCGCCGCCGCCTCTCACCAGGTGTCCTCCGCCGGCCAGACGCTGGCCGCGGGCGCCAGCGAGCAGGCCGCCTCCCTCGAGGAGACCAGCGCCTCCCTTGAGGAGCTGGCCAGCACGACCAAGCGCAACGCCGAGAGCGCGATCGCCGCCCAGACGCTGGCGGCCGATACCCGCGCCACGGCCGATGCCGGTGCGGTCGACATGCAGCAGATGTCCACGGCCATGGCCGACCTCGGCAAGGCCAGTGCCAGCGTGGCCGCGATCATCAAGACCATCGATGAGATCGCCTTCCAGACCAACATTCTCGCCCTCAACGCCGCCGTCGAGGCCGCCCGGGCCGGCGAGGCCGGCGCCGGCTTCGCCGTCGTCGCCGAGGAAGTCCGCAACCTGGCGCAACGCAGCGCCAGCGCCGCCAAGGAAACCGCCGCCACCATCGGCGAGGCCGTGCGCATGAGCGAGCTCGGCGCCACCCTCAGTGGCAAGGTCGCGACCGGCTTCACCCAGATCGTGGACAAGACCCGCCGCCTCGACACGCTGGTGGCCGAGATCGCCAACGCCTCCCGCGAGCAGAACGAGGGCATTGTGCAGATCAACACCGCCGTGAGCCAGATGGACAAGGTCACCCAGGGCAACGCCTCGGGCGCGGAGGAAAATTCCGCCGCTGCCGAGGAGCTCAACGCCCAGGCCCTGACCCTCAAGGGTTGCGTCAACGACCTCCTCCGGATCGTCAACGGCCAGCAGGGCACCGTCGAGGAAGCCGCGCCGGTCATCACGCCCGCGGCTCCGAAGCACCGCGCCCCGGTCCGTACGCCGGCCCGGGCGGCGGCGATCACGAGCCACGAATTCTTCGAGGATTCACCCGTCGCGATGCCGTCCAGCGGCGCAACGACCCATGAACGCGCCTAAACCCGCCGAGGTCCTGCTGGTCGACGATGATGTCCAGCTGGCCTCCACGCTGGCCGAGCTGCTGCGCCGGCACGGCTACGTGGTCACGCTCGCCCATCACGGCCGCGCCGCGATGGACTACGTGACCCGGCACCGGGTTGCGCTGGTGATCAGCGATATTTTCATGCCCGAGGCCGATGGCCTCGAGCTACTCAACCTGATGCGCCGCCTCACGCCGCGTCCGCCCGTGCTGGCCATGTCGGGCACCACCGACAACCGCCTGGCGAGCATGCTGAAGGTCGCCAAGGGGCTCGGGGCGGTCCGCACCATCGCCAAGCCGTTCGAGTCTGCCCAGCTGCTCCGGATGGTGCAGGAGCTGATCGGTCCGCCGGCTAGCGCTGCTGCGCCAGCAGGTCTTCCAGGTCCAGCGGCTCCGTGATCATCGCCAGGCCGCCGTCCGCGTTGCGGGGCCATTGCCCCGGTGGCCGGTCCCAACAGAGTTCCACGCCATTCTGGTCGGGATCGCGCAGGTAGAGCGCCTGGCTCACGCCATGGTCGCTGGCCCCGTCGAGCGAAATGTCCGCGGCCATGAGCCGGCGGAGCGCATCGGCGAGGTCGGCGCGGGTGGGATAGAGGATGGCGGTGTGGAAGAGTCCCGTGCTGCCGCGCGGCGGGGGCCGGCCCGCCTGGCTTTCCCACGTATTCAGCCCGAGGTGATGATGGTAGCCGCCGGCCGAGATGAACGCCGCCTGCGTGCCGTAGCGCTGCATCAGCTCGAAGCCGAGCACCCCGCAGTAGAAATCGAGGGCGCGTTGCAGGTCGGCGACCTTGAGATGGACGTGGCCGATGCGGACCCCGGCGGCGATGGGCTTGGTACTGGTGGCGGACATACGGACAGGCTGGGGGTTTTGCGCCAAAAGGCAAAGACCGGCGGGCGGAAATGTGACTAGATAATCCGGCCGGATGGGCTATATTCCCAGCCGTAGGCCATCCCCGTTCCCGCCATGCCCACCGTGTCACGCCTTGCGCTGCTCATGCTGCTCGCCGCGGTCCCGTCCCTCCAGGCCGCCTTTGCCCCGATTGCCGTCGAAGTCACCCGGGAACCCCAGATGCCTGCCAGCCTGCGGATGAATGGCCTGGCGAACGGCCAGGTGGTCGTGGTGATCGATATCGACGCGGAGGGCAAGTTGGCCGACTGGCTCGTGCTGGGCGCTTCGCACCGGGAGTTGATCCGGCCCTGTGTCGAGGCCTTGCAGGACTGGCGCTTCCGGCCGGCCCACTATGACGGGGTGCCGGTGCTGGCGCAGCTGCAGCTCACGATCGATGTCAGCCAGACCGGGGCCGTGGTCAACCGGACCGCCGTGGAGACGGTGGCGGACTTGCTCGATAAGCTCGGCGGCCGGCGGTATGATTACCGCACCTGCCCGGCCGGGGAAATCGACCGCCCGCTGGTGGCGATCACGACCGTCTCGCCCCAATATCCCGCGGAGGCGGCGAAGGAGGGGGTGCGTGGCCGGGTGAAGGTCTATTTCTATGTCGATGAGCAGGGCACGGTGCGGATGCCGGCGGTGCCGGCCGATACGCCGCCGTACCTCTCTTACGTGGCGATCAAGGCGCTGCGGGAATGGAAGTTCGAGCCACCCACCAGCCGCGGGCGTCCGGTGCTCGTTGCCGTCACGCAGGAATTCAATTTCGGCGGCACCGAGTAGGGCCGTCCGCTGCGACAAATCAGCCGCGGGCGGCGGCGTAGAGCCGGTCGAGCAGCTCCATGTTGCGCAGCGTTTCCTCCGCCGTGAGCAGGGGCGGGCGCTTCAGCAGGATGGCATCCGCGAAATCCTCGGCCTGCAGCCGGTAGCGGTCGCTCTCGGGCACGGCGATCTCGGTGCGCTGGTCGCCGGCGATGAGGGTGAGGTGGCCGGCGTTGCCGAGGAAGGGAATCGGGATCTCGAGCACGCCCTTGGTGCCGGTGATCTCGGCGAGCATCCGGAAGTGGGCGTTGAGGCCGCTGTGGATGGATGCGGTCACCCCGCCGGGGTAGCGGAGCACGGCGGAGAACAGCTCGTCGACGCCGTTCACCTCGACGCTCTGCGCCTGGATCGATTCCGGCCGCGGGCCGGCGCCCGGGGCGCTGCCGGTGATGGTGTCCAGCACGAGGCCGGTGAAGTTGAGCGGGTAGCAGCCGACATCGTAGAGCGAGCCGCCGCCCAGGCCGGCCTCGCGCCGCACGTCGCCCGGGCGGTTCAGCAGGAAACGGAACTGCGCGTGGATGAACTTGATCTCGCCCAGTGCGCCGCTGCGCAGCACCTCGACCACCTTTTGGGTGCGCGCCGTATAGCGGTACATGAACGCCTCCATGAACACCACGCCGTTGGCCCGGCAGGCGGCGATCATCTCGCGGGTCTCAGCGGCGTTGAGGGCGGCGGGTTTCTCGCACAGCACATGCTTGCCCTGTTCGGCGGCCTTGACGGTCCACTCCTTGTGCAGGGAGTTGGGCAGGGGATTGTAGATCGCGTCCACCGTGGGGTCACGCACGAGGTCCTCGTAACTCCGGTGCAGCTGCGGCGGGTTGAGGGCGGCCTTGCACTCGGCCAGCTTGGCCTCACTGCGCGAGGCGACAGCCTGCAGCAGGCCGTTGCGGGAGAGCTGGAGGGCGGGGATGACCTGGGTGCGGGCGATGCGGGCCCAGCCGAGCACACCCCAGCGGATCTTGGAATTCATGGGTGGGCAGCCTAGCAGGTTCGGGCGGTTTCGCAATCGGGCGCTTCATCCCGGCCGGTTTGTGCCGATATCCAGGGTGTCCGCGTTGCCGTGCGAACCACGGCGACCCGCCCAAACGCCGCCCGGTGGTCCTTTTCCCAGCGAACAAACTATTCGTTTCGATCCTCGCTTCGAGGAACAAGGATCCCGGGCGAGCGCCGGGGGCTGAAGTAAAGGCCTTCAGATTGCCACAAAAGGCACAGAAGGCGCAAAACACACACCGTCGGTCCTCAGTTTAGCTGTCTGTTTTTGAGCATTTTGTGCCTTTTGTGGCCCAAATGAATTGGTCGTTCTCCAGAGCTTAGGATTGCACCGGCCTGTCCGGGTTCTACGTTGTCCCGTTCTCATGGCCGCTCTGCTCACCCTTCTCGACGTCACGCTCCACTTCGGTGGTCCCGCCATCCTGGAAAAGGTCAACTTCCAGGTCGATCCGGGCGAGCGCGTCTGCCTGCTCGGGCGCAACGGCGCGGGCAAGTCCACCCTGATGAAGGTCATCGTCGGCGAAATGAAGCCCGACACGGGCGATGTGTTCCGTCCGTCCGGCGCGGTCTACCGCCGGCTCACGCAGGAAATTCCGGCTGATCTCGCCGGCACGGTGCACGACATCGTCTACGGCGGCCTGCGGTCCAACGACGACCACCATGAGGAGGATTGGGAGCGCGACGTCCGGGTGGAGGACCTGATCGCCGCCATCCGCCTGCCCGCGACCCAGGAGTTCTCCGCGCTCTCCGGCGGCCTCAAGCGCCGCGCGCTGCTCGCCCGCGCCCTTGCCGGCCAGCCCGACCTGCTCCTGCTCGACGAACCGACCAACCACCTCGACCTCGAGTCCATCCTCTGGCTGGAGGAATTCCTGCTCGAGAAGAAGCCCACGCTGTTCTTCGTCACGCACGACCGCGCCTTTTTGCGCCGCATCTCCACGCGCATCGTCGAGCTCGACCGCGGCCGGCTGGCCGGCTGGGCCTGCGACTACGACACCTACCTCGTGCGCAAGCAGGACGTGCTGGAGGCCGAGGAGAAGCAGCGCGCTCTCTTCGACAAGAAGCTGGCGCAGGAGGAGGAGTGGATCCGCCGCGGGGTGAAGGCCCAGCGCTCCCGCGCCACCGCCCGCATCAACGCCCTCAAGGCCATGCGCGTTGAGGCCCGGGCCCGCCGCGACCGTACGGGCACGGCCACCATCAAACTCGCCGAAGCCGAGCGCAGCGGCGTGAAGGTCATCGAGGCGGAGAATGTCTCCTACGCTTGGGCGGATGGGAAGACCGTCATCCGCGATTTTTCCACCGTCATCCGCCGGGGCGAGAAGATCGGTATCCTCGGTCCCAACGGCGCGGGCAAGACGACCCTCATCAAACTCCTGCTCGGCCAGCTCGCTCCGACCTCCGGCAGCGTCAAGCACGGCACCAACCTCGAGGTCGTCTACTTCGACCAGCTCCGCGCCCAGATCGACGACAACAAGACCGTGGCCGACAACATCGCCAACGGCAACGCGACCGTCACGATCGACGGCCGCACCCGGGCCGTCATCAGCTACCTGCAGGATTTCCTCTTCGAGCCGGCCCGCGCCCGCACGCCGGCCCGCGTGCTCTCGGGCGGCGAGCGCAACCGCCTGCTGCTTGCGCGGCTGTTCACCAAGCCCGCCAACTTCCTCGTGCTCGACGAGCCGACCAACGACCTCGACGCCGAGACGCTCGACCTGCTGGAGGACCTGCTCGTGGAGTTTCAGGGCACGCTGCTGCTGGTGAGTCACGACCGCGAGTTCTTGGACGAGGTCGTTACCAGCACGCTGGTGTTCGAGGGCGATGGCCGCATTGGCGACTACGCCGGCGGCTACACCGACTGGATGCAGGACAAGGCCAAGGAAGCGGCCCGGGCGGCCTTGCTGGCGTCCGTCCCCGAGAAACCCGCTGTGGCGCCCAAGGCTGCCGCGAAAGCTACCGGTCGGAAACTTTCCGGCAAGGAGCAGAAAGAGCTGGAGAGCCTGCCCGCGAGGATCGAGGCCTTGGAGAAGGAACAGGCGGAGCTGACGGCCAAGCTGGCCGATCCGTCATTCTACAAGGCGCAGGCGGCCAAATTTGCGGAAGTGAAATCCCGACTTGAGGCGGCCGAGCGGGAACACGCCACGGTCTTCGCCCGCTGGGAGGAACTGGAGGCGGCGAAAGGGTAGGGGCCTACGTCTTCGCGCTGTTGTCGCACACGATGTGGACCTTGCGGCGCTCGGCGGTGTAGTTGCGCATCCGGGCGGCGAAGTTCGGGTCGCGCAGCATGCCCACGTGGTAGGGGTTGGACTTGGCGAGATCCTCGGTGCTGGCGGCGGTCGCGAACAGGACCAGCAGCTCCGCTTTCTCCGGCAGGCGCGACGCCGGGAAGCGCGTGTGGTCGGACAACCAGCGGACGGTCTGGGAAAGAGGTGAGGGCGTCGTATCTGCCATGCCGGGCATGGTGCAAGGCGGGCGGCGGCGGGCAAGGAGGAACCCAAGCTATAAGCAGTAAGCTTTAAGCGATAAGCCCCTGGTCTTGCTTACAGCCTCGTGCTTAACGCTTACCGCTTCACTCGTGCCGCATCTGGATGTCCACGATGAGCCGGTGGCCCGCGCAGTCGAAATGGAAGATGTGGCGCTCGGCACCCTTGAGGCTCGAGACGGCGAGGTGGTCGCCGCGCACGATGGTCGGGAGCGTAAGCTTGCAGGGAAAGCCGATGTTGCAGAGCGCGTTCTTGAAGCCGCCCACCGTCATGTTGGTGATTTCGCCGATCACGTCCTTGATCGCGGAGTCGCCGCTCATCTCGATCTCGGCGGCGCTCATGCCCAGCACGCGGCCGGCGGCATCCTGCGCGAAGTCGTCGGGGATGCACAGGTACACGATGCCGTCGATGTTGCCGACGAAGCCCACGCTGCCGAAAACATGCGGCTTCTCATTGAAGCCCTCGTAGGCGGCCTCGGCGGATTTTTCCATGAAGCTGGCTTCCCGCTTGAGCATGGTGGCGCACACGTTTTTGACGGCGCGGATGATGGACTCCTGGACGATGGTGTCCGAGATGGATTGAGCGGCAATGGCCATGCGTGGATGAAAGGTGGCATCGTGTTATCGGCGCGGTTGCGCCGGGCTTGAGGCCGATAAATCGCACGCCATCCGGAGCTTGCCGCGGGAAGGGGAGCCGCTACCCCTCCGGGTATGTTGCGTTGCCTGTTTACCTTGTTTTCCGGGCTGTTTTTCTCGGCCGGTATGCCTGCGGCTCCGGGTTTGACCCTCTTTTCTGCCTCCGATCCACGGTTTCGTTACGAAGGCCGGTTCGACCGTGCCAATCCGGCGCAACCGGTCGCCATCTGGTCCGGCAGCCGCATCAGCCTCGATTTTGAGGGTGAGGCTCTGGCGGTGGTCTTTGGTGCGGCCACGGGGCAGACCTTCTTCAACGTCACGGTTGATGGTACGACCGAGATCGCGGACGGCTCGGCCGGACGCTTTGTCTGGCCCCGGGTGCTCCGCCCGGGCCGGCACCACCTGGAAATTTTCAAGCGCAGCGAGGCCGACGCCGGGCACGTGGTTTTTGGCGGCATCGAACTGGCCGCTGGGGCCGGGGCTTGGGCACCGCCGGCGCCGGCCTACAAGGCCAGGATCGAGTTTCTCGGCGACTCCATCACGGTGGGGGCCAACAACGAGGACGGTGCGGTGGACCAGTGGGAGGACCGCCGCACGCACAACCATGCGCTGAGCTACGGTTACCTCACCGCGCAGGCGCTCGGGGCCGACCACCGGGCGATGGCCGTCAGCGGCATGGGCATCTGCGAAGGATTCGTACCGATGGTGGCCGGCGAAACCTGGGACAGGCTGTACCCGCGCCCGCCTTCGCCCCGCGCCGACCTGGCCGCGTGGGTGCCGGATGTCGTCTGCGTGAACCTGGGGGAAAACGACGCGGCGTTTACGCGCAACAACCACCGGCCGTTTCCCGCCGGCTTCACGGCCGGCTATGTCGCGCTGGGGCGGGCCGTGCGCGTGGCTTATCCGCGGGCGCAAATCGTCCTGCTGCGCGGCGGCATGTGGAGCGGGGCGAACAGCCCGGAGCTGCGCGCGGCGTGGGAGGCCGCCGTCAAAGAGCTGGAGGCCGGCGACCCGCACATCGCCCACTACGTCTTCACCCATTGGACCAACACGCATCCGCGGGTGAGCGACCACCGGGTCATGGCGACCGAGTTGACGTCATGGTTGAAAGGACAATCCTTCATGGCTCCGTTCCTGGAAAACACAAAGTAACGAAGGAGCAAAGTCCGGCTTCGCTGCTTGGCTGCCTTGTGTTCAATTCCTTACCCCAAACCCCGAATGAAAATCCGTTCCTGCTTCCTGTTTTCTGTCCTCGGTCTGCTGGGCTGCACCCAGCTTTCCGCGCAAAACGCCGCCGCGCCCGCCCGCAAGGTCGGCGAATATCCGCTCACCGCCGACTCGCTCCCGCAGGAGGGCGTGCCGAAGGGGAAGCTGGAGGGCCCCTTCGAGTGGAACAGCAAGGTCATCGGCGGCACCGTGCGCCGCTACTGGGTCTGGGTGCCCGCCCAATACACCGGCGACAAGCCCGCCGGCCTCCTCGTCTTCCAGGACGGCCAGCGCGCGCTCAACCCCAAGGGGCCGCTCCGCGTGGACCAGGTGATGGAAAACCTCATCCACAAGAAGGACCTTCCCGTGATGATCGGCCTCTTCATCACGCCGGGTAACCTGAGCGACCATTACCCCGACAACCTCGGCACGAGCAACCCGAACAACCGCGCGAACGAGTACGACGCGCTGAGCGATGCCTACAGCCGCCTGCTCATCGAGGAGCTGATTCCGGAGATCGCCAAGAAATACAAGATCACCGACAATGTGGACGGCCGCGTGATCGGCGGCACCAGCAGCGGTGCCATCTGCGCGTGGACCGTCGCATGGGAGCGGCCCGACCAGTTCCGGAAGGTCATCAGCATGATCGGCAGCTACACGTCGATCGGTTATCGCCCGGCCAAAGGCAACCAGCCGATGGTCCCTGGCGGCGATCTTTACCCGACGCTCATCCGTCGGAACCCGATCAAGCCCATCCGCATTTTCCTGCAGGACGGCACGAATGACCTGGCCAACAGCGCGCCGAACGGCGTGACGCCGGATGCGTGGTCCATGAGCAATCTGTTTGGCAGCTGGCACCTCGCCAACCTGCAGATGCTCAATGCGCTTGAGTTCGCCAACCGCTCGGCGGACCAGCGCAAGATTGAGGGCCCCCGCTACGACGTGAAACACGAGTGGGGCGACGGCTGGCATTCCGACGAGCATGGCGGCCAGCTCCTGCCCGACATCCTCCGGTGGATGTTCCGGGATTATCCCAAGGAGTAGGGCACGGGTCTTGCATCATGGCGGCATGACAATTTCCCGCTGGCTCCGCCTGCTCGCCGGGCTGCTCCTGTTGACGCCCGGCCTCCGTGCCGCGGAAACGGCGGTGCAGATTGCCCCGGAACTGAATGGCTCCTGGGTGGTGCCCGACGGCGCGTGGGATGGCCGGACGGTGCTGATCCTGCATGGTTTTGCCGATGACATGGACGGCGCCGGCGACCTGACCAAGCGCTTCGCCGGGGAACTTGCGGTGAAGGGCATCGCGTCGTTGCGCATCAATTTCCGCGGCGAGGGCGACCGCCGGCGGACGGTCATCGAGTCAACCTTCGCGATGCGCCTGGCGGACACCGCTGCCGCGCAGGCCTTCCTGCTGCAGCAACCCGGGGTGAGGGCGGGCCGCATCGGGGTGCAGGGCTGGAGCCTCGGGGCCACCACCGCCATCGAGACGGGGGCGCGGCACCCGGAGTGGTTCAAGAGCATGGCGCTGTGGTCGAGCCCCAGTGGCGACCAGTTCGCCTGGTACCAGGCGACCGAGACCGGGCGCACCGCTATGCGGGAGGGCGAAGCGACCGAGGACATCCCCGGCTGGAAGAAAATCACGACGAAGCGCGAATTCTATGAGAGCTTCCGCGGGATCGACCTCGACCGGTCGCTGGCGAAGTATCCCGGCGCGTTCCTGACCGTGCGCGGCACGCAGGATTTCCTGCCGCAACACGACGACGAATTCCTGCGCCGCGCGCCCGGCAAACCGGCGGAAAAGCTGATCATCGGGGGCGCCGACCACATCTTTAACGTCTTCCAGCCTGAACTCGGCCACGCGACGCGGGCGGTGGAGGCGACGGTGGCGTGGTTCGAGCGGACGCTTTAAAGACCGGATGCGGGCCCGCCGCTAGTGCGAGAAATGGCTCTGGAGGTTGGCGGCCAGCAGCGTGCCGGGCTTGGCGCCGGCCGTGGCTTGGGCGAGGTGCGCGGTGTAATCCCGGCGCTTCGGCCAGGAGCTGGCGAGGGCGAGGGCGAACTGCACGTCTGCATCGGCGGGCCGGAGTTCCGCGACCTTGAGAAGCAGGTCGTAGCCGTCGAGCGCGGGATCAAGGTTGGTCTGGCGGAGTGTTTCGGTGAAGAATCCGAGGTCGAACAGGGCGAGGTCGCGGGTTTGGTCCGTAGCCGTCGTGGTGCGAAGGCGGAGTTGCTCCAGCAGGTCGCCGGCGATTTTGCGGTCCTCGGTGGTGTAAGGCGTGCTCTTGTTCCAGCCGCGCATGTTGGCCGTGGCGTAGATGGCGGCACGACGCAGCGTTTCCATCCGGACGAGCACCGGCGTGGACGGCGTGAGCAGGGCAAGGGTGTCGCGCACGAGGTTGGTACGGTCGTAACTGGGATCCGCGCCCTTCCAGCTGCCGCCGGGCAGGGTCGGTGCGTCGCCGATGGCGTAGGGGTGGCAGATGAGTGGCGTGCCGGCGTGGACGGCGAGCGGCAGGAGGGCGGCGAACAACAGCACGGCGAACGCGCGAAGGACGGAAGCGAGGGGATTCTTCATGGTGAATATGGATTCACCCATGAGATGCCGGTCACCGGGGAAAAGGTTGTATTATCAGCCGCAAAAAGGCGCAGAAGGCTCCGAAGTAACAAGTGGCAGGTTCCAAGTAACAAGCCCTGCCATCACACCTGATACTTGGTCCTTGTTACTTGCTACTTGCTGAGTTCAGGCCGGCGTACAGGCCCAATTCCTCCGCCCAGCGGTTGCGCATGACGGAGTCCCGGGCGAGGATGCCGGGACGCGTGACGCCGGACGGTGGCGGACGCAACCGGGCCAGCGTGTCGAACACCCGGCCGCGCGCGGTTTCCGGCGCCCGGTCGAGCAAATGCCAGAGCGTGACGCCGTCGCCTTCAGTGGCGACATCGAGGAGCCGGGGCACGACGGTGTCGTTGCCGGTGTCGAACTGGGCGAGGGCTGCGCGCATCTCCGCTGACGTGCCGATGGCGAAGGGCGTGCCCGGGCCAAAGCCGGGACGGGTGAGGCACATCAGGCCGGCGGGAATGACGGACTCGAGGCCGCCCTGCTCCAGGGCGACATAGCCGGCCGTGACCTCGAGCGCGCCGACGCCGTGATCGTCCACCGTCAGGGTGTACGCGCAGCCGAGGTCGACGGCCGTTGCGGAAGGCGTTTCGACAAAGAAGATCCGCGGCGGCGCCCAGATGAGGGCGTGCATGGTGCCACGGGTGAGTTCGAGGCGGTGATCGGTGGCGGCGGTGTTGACGAGTCGGAGACGCGAGTTGGGTTCGAGGCTGACCTCGCCGATGATGCCCACGGTGACCTTGGCGCGGGAGGAACTGTCGGTTTCGAGCCATTCCCCCACCGTGAGCGAAGTGGCGGCGGTGACGACGGTGCGGCCGATCCGCGGGGTGCCGGCCAGTGCGTCCACATTCCAAGAGGGACCAAGGCTCACCGGGCGCCACCAGAGCAGCGTGCCGGCCAGCGCGAGCACGGCGGCGATGGCCAGGGTCAGGCGCCAGCGGCGGGAGGGACGGGCGAATGGTTTCGGAGCGGGGACAGGAGCATTGAGCCGGGCTTGGATTTCAGGCCACAGGTCGCGGGCCGGGGTGATTTCGCGCGGCAGGGCGTCAAGCTGTTCGCGGAGGGGATTGGAGTCGTTCATCGGAGGGCCTCCTGGAGGAGTTGGCGGGCGCGGTGGAGTTGGGCTTTGGTGGTGCCGGTTTCGAGGTCCATGAGGCCGGCGATTTCCTCATGCGTGTAGCCCTCGACATCGTGGAGCACGAAGACGGTGCGGGCCCGCGGGGGCAGCAGCGCGATGGCCTGCTCGAGGTCGAGCCGTATCCCGGTCGGCGGCGAACGCGGCGGGGTTTCGAAGGCCGCGGGATCGGCGGCGCCAAAAACCCGGGCTTCGCGGCGGCGGGTGGTGCGGAAATCCATGAGCACGGTGTTGACGGCGAGCCGGTGCAGCCAGGTGGCGAACGCGCTTTCGCCGCGGAAATGGTCCAGTTTCTCCCACAACGTCACGAAGACGGTCTGGGTCAGCTCCTCGGCGTAGGGAATGTCACCCGTCATGCGCCGGCAAAGCGCATGAACGCGGCCGGCATGCCGGCGATACAGCTGCGCGAACGCCTGCTGGTCCCGCTGCCGGGCCCGGCGAATGAGATCTGATTCGTCGTCGGTGTCCACGACGGGTCGGATCAACTCAGGGGTTTCATGCAGGAGCACGGCAATCATCCATAAATGCTCTGATGCCGGCCGGGAGCAAAGGGTTTAAACGGCTTGGCCAAAACAATGGCCGGAGGGTCACCGGCCGGCGGCGTAATCGGCGTAACGGGCGCCGACCTGCGCGGTTTCCGGGTCGCCCGCGTGGAAATAGAAACGGTAGCGCAGGGTCAGGCTGCCGCCGGCCGGGATGGTGTAGTCGCCCATGCCGCGAGGGTGCTTTTTCTCGGGTTCAAATTCATGCTGGCCGAAGGGGTTGGCATTGAAGAGGCCGTAGTCGCGCGCCATCCACCACGTGGGGTGGCGGAGATTCTGCGGGTGGTCGAAGATCGCGACGCCGTAGGTTTTGCCCTCGCGGGTCGCGTAGGCATCGCACCAGGGGGCGCGCTTGCCCCAGGCGGCACCATCGCGGTCGCCCGCGGCGGTGAGGTAGTGTCCGACTCCGGGGATGTCCTTGCCTGAGATCTTGTGCGGCATGGTGAGCCATTGGGCCATGCGGATGGACATCGTGCCCTCCTTGCTGTCGCCCATGACGAGCGGGGTGTCGGGCAACGCCTTGATCGTGATCTCGTAATCGAGGGTGCGGTTGCCGTTGCCGGCGTCGCGGAAGCGGATGACGGTCTCATCCGTGGCGATGAGTTTGCCGTCAGGGGCCAGCCAGCGGTTGCGAGTACGGAGCGAGCCGGTATCGCCGTCGGCGGTCTCAATGCTGCCTTCGTGGACCGTGCGGCCCTTGGGTGTCGGGCCGCCGGCTTTGCCCTCGTTCCAGAAGTCGATGCCGTTGGCGCTGCCGTGAGCGAACATCAGCGCGCGGTGGTGTGGGTGGTCCTGGTCTTCGCCGGGCGTTTCCTTCATCGGGAAATCGCGGCTGAGCCCCGTGCCGTCGGCCAGGAGGATGGGATAGCAATAGGGCCGCGACGCACCGTCGGCATAAATGTATTCGGTGAAGAGCTGCCCGCCGATCTCGACGCGCACGCGGTCGGCAAGCGGCGTGAGCTTGACGGGGGCGACCGCCGGCTGGTTTTGGCAGCCAGTGATGGCCAGCAGGGCCAGAGCGAGGAGGAGGGCGGGGACGGCGGGTCGGGATTTCATGCGCGATCAGCTCTTGGGGGTAAGCGGCGTGTAGTAATACACGACGATGTAGGTGCAGGGCGTGGGGCCGGCGTTGCGCAGGCGGGTGACGGCATTCGCAGCCAGGAAGAAAACCGAGCCGGGTCCGGCAGTTTCGAGGCGGCCATCGATGTGCATCTCGACGAGTCCCTCCTTCACGATGATGACCTCCTCCTGGAGATGCTTGCGCGGCTCGCCGCTGTTCTCACCGGGATTGAGCGTGGTGATGTGGCAGTGGGCCTTGTCGAGTGTGGTGGTCGGACCGTCGAAGACATCGCGGCGCACACCCTTCGGCGTTGGGATGACCGTGAGTTTTTCCCAATCATAGACGGCCGAGGTGAGTTTGGGTGAGGGAACGGAGGAGAGCGCCGTTCCGGCCTGCTGGCCGGCCGGTGTTTGTCCGGGCCGGTCGCCCGGCAAAGGGGTCTGGGCGGGGAGCATGGCGGCAAGGGCCGCGAATGCGGCGAGGGGTAGGAGGGGTTTCATCATACCCCACCTACCAAATGCCAAGACGGTCAATACGCAACGGGCTGTCTCAGTTCGCGCGGGTGGCCTTCCACTCGAGCGTAACCGGGGCATCGCCGTCGCGACCGGGCCGCTCGATCGTGCCGGTGATGGTGTCACCCTCGAACTTGCCCTGGTATTTGATCACAATCTTGTTGCCGTCGAACTCGCGGGTGACGGTGAACGCGACCTTGCCGTCCTTGAGCGAGGCGTCACCGATGGGGGCGTCGCCCATGCGGCCGGACACGGTGCCGGTGAGGGCGCCGTCCTTGAAGGCGAGGGTGGACGTGACTTCCTGCGGGCCGTTGCGGCCCTGGGTGGTCCACTTCCATTTGCCGGAAATGTCGGCGGCGAAGGCGGAGAGGGTGAGGATGGAAGCGGCGAAGAGCGCCGCGGTGAGATTGCGGAGGGTTTTCATAGGGTAAGCCGCATACCTAAGCCGGCCGGCGCGAACCGTCCAGCCGCTTTCCAATCGGCAAGTCAGACCGGCGGAGTGGGTTTCCCGGTTGCGGGGGCAGCCTGACGTGAGTTAACTGCCCCATCATGATTACCCCTGCTGCGCTTTTGCGCGTCGCGGCCGTGAGTGGCGGGCTGGCTTTCGCTATGCTCGTTTCGGCCCAGACTCCCCCGGTCGCCACTCCCGCTGCACCGCCCCCGGTACTCAAGGATGCCGAGGGTCGCACGCTGCGCCGGGCACCGACGGGGCACGTCACGAATTACTACGAGGACAAGGTTGGCACCTACACGCTGCCCGATCCGCTCGTACTGGCCAACGGCCGGCCGGTGCGCGATGCCGCTACCTGGTCCAAGCAGCGCCGCCCCGAGATTCTTAAACTCTACGAGACGGAAATCTACGGCCGTGTGCCGGCGACCGCACCCAAGGTGAGATTCGAGGTCGTCGAGCGGGATGTTCCGGCCCTCGACGGGGTCGCGCGACGCCAGCGCATCACCGGGCACTTTGGGGACAAGCCCGGTGGCCCGGCGGTGAACGTCATGCTCTACCTGCCGGCCAAGGCCACGGGTCCGCTGCCCCTGGTACTGCATATCACGTTTGGCGGTGATCCGTTGCTACCGTTGCCACCGGACACACCCCCGCGGCGATTCAACGACATCGGGCCGGTCGCCGACGTGCTAGCGCACGGCTATGCGTATGCGGTGCTGCGCTACACGGAGATTCAGGCCGATAACAAAGACGGTTACAGCGGCGGGGTCATCGGCCTGGCGCTCGGACCGGGCCAGATGGCGCCGGCACCGGACGAGTGGGGCACCATCGCGGCGTGGACCTGGGGCCTGAGCCGCATCATGGACTATTTTGAAACCGAGCCGGCGGTGGACGTGAAGCGCGTCGCACTCGTCGGCCATTCCCGGCTGGGCAAGACCGTGCTCTGGTCGGGCGCGACCGACCGGCGCTACGCCCTCATCTATTCCAGCCAGTCCGGCGAAATGGGCGCGGCACTGTCGCGGCGGGATTTCGGCGAGACGGTCGACGACATGGCGGCGAACTACGGTTATCAATTCGCCGGCAACCTGCAGAAATATCCCGGCCGCTGGAATGACCTGCCCCACGAGGGGCACCTGCTGATCTCCCTCAGCGCGCCGCGGCCGGTGTTCGTCAGTGCGGGCAGCGGCGACCAGTGGTCCGACCCGCGCGGGCAGTTTCTCGCCTTGGTCGCCGCCGGCCCGGTCTGGCGGCTGCTGGGGAAAACCGACCTCGGCACGACGGAGATGCCCGCGCTCGATGTGCCGCTCACGACCGGCACGCTGGCCTACCTGGAGCACGACGGCGGGCACGTCATCAGCCCCCTGGACTGGAAAACCTTTTTTGACTTCGCCGGCCGGCACCTGTCGCCGGCACATTGACTGGCAACTAAGGCCGCAGTTGCCGTCCGGGTGAAGCTGGCATACCCTCCGCACCATGGAATTCAGAAAACTCGGCGGGTCGGACCTGAAGGTGCCGGTGCTCAGCTTCGGCACAGCGACGTTTGGTGATGCCCCGGTATTCAAGGCGTGGGGCGGCAATGGCGTGAAGGAAGCCACGCGGGTGGTGGATCTCTGCCTCGAGGCCGGTCTCACGATGTTCGACTCGGCTGACATCTACTCGTACGGCCAGGCGGAGGAAATCCTCGGCCAGGCCATCAAGGGCCGGCGCGACCAGGTGCTGATTTCGACCAAGGGAACCTTCCGGTTCAGCGACGCTCCGGATGACATCGGCTCATCGCGCAAGCACCTGACCAAGCAGATCGAGGGTAGCCTGAGGCGGCTCGGCACCGACCACATCGATCTCTACCAGTTGCACGGCTTCGACGCCCTGACGCCGGTGGAGGAAGCCGTGGGCACGCTGAATGATTTCGTGAAGGCGGGCAAAATCCGCCACATCGGCTGCTCCAATTTCTCCGGCTGGCACCTGATGAAATCCCTCGCGGTGTCCGAGCGCAACGGCTGGGCGCGCTATGTGGCGCACCAGGCCTACTATTCGCTGCTCGGGCGCGAATTCGAGTGGGAGCTCATGCCCCTCGCACTCGACCAGGGCGTCGGCACGGTCGTGTGGAGCCCCCTCGGCTGGGGCCGGCTGGGCGGGAAATTCCGGCGCGGCCAGGCCGCCCCGGCCGTCACCCGGCTGCACGATGAGACCACCGCCCGGATCGGGCCGCCGGCGGACGACGAGCAGATTTACCGGGTGGTGGACGCGCTCGATGCGATCGCCGCGGAGACCGGGAAGACCGTGGCGCAGATCGCCCTCAACTGGGTGCTGTCGCGTCCGAGCGTGGCCACGATTATCATCGGCGCGCGCGACGAGAAGCAGCTGAAGGACAACCTGGGTGCCGTGGGCTGGAAGCTTACGCCGGCGCAGATCGCCTCGCTTGAGGCGGCGAGCGCCAAACCGCGGATTTATCCCTACTGGCATCAGGCCCAGTTCGTGGAACGGAACCCGTTCCCGACCGCTTAGGCCTGGATGGTTCATGAGAGGGCGCGAAGCACCGTGAGCCTGACCACCCGCACCCCGCTCAGGCTGGCCGTGGCCGGCACCGGCACCGTGACGCGAAAAAATTACGTGCCGTTCCTCGCTATACCCAGCCGGGCGTCGAACTCGCCTATTTCAACCGGACGGCGGACAAGGCCCGGGAAATGGCCCGCGAGTTTGGTGGCACTGCCGTGGCCTCGCTCGAGGAGCTGATGGCATGGCAGCCGACGGCCGTGCTGGTCCTGACGGCGGAAACCTGCCGGCACGAAATTGGCACCGCCTTGCTCCGGCTGGGCGCGAAGAAGATGTTCTTCGAGAAACCGCTGGTGGCGGCGCAAGGCCAGGCCCGCGTCAGCGAGGAGGATTTCTTCACCGGCCGGGAGATGCTGCGGCTCGCGGCGAACCGCGGATGCGAGACCGCGATGATTTTCAACTACCGGTTTCTGGACCACAGCATCGCCGCGCGGGAAGTCATCGCGTCGGGCCGGCTCGGCCGCGTGATCAACATCACGGGCCAGGTGCACTACGCCTGCTGGAGCCACGCGATCGACCTGATCCTGTGGCTGGCCGGCGACATCCGGGAACTGACCGCACTGGCCGGCGGGGTGGAACGACCCGGTGAACGGGTGGGGGCGGCGCAGGACCTGGTGGCGGCATTCACCACGGAAGGCGGCGCGGCGGGCACGCTGCTCGGCTCGGCGGGAATCAAATGGTCGCACCCGCTGCTGGAGCTGACCTTCACCTTGGAGCGGGGCCGTGTCCGCCTGCGCGACCTGGGCGGACCGGCCGAGGTGCTCGATGACTCGTCCGCCATGAACCAGACGGCTTCTTTCCTCGACAACGACCTGCGCTGGAAACCCTATGACGAGTCGTTCCGGCGCGCCCTGGGGGCTTACCTGGAATCACTGCGCGCGGGCACGCCGCCGCCCGTGCCGGGGGTGGCCGGTCTGAGGGAATTGCAGGTCGAGGCAGCATTCCGGCGCTCCATCGCCCAAAAGCGACCTGTGAAACTGACGGACGAGTTCCCCCTGTAGGGGATTTGCGGCCAAAAAAAGCCCCGGACCTTGCGGACCGGGGCTGGGAAGCTGAGAGCTGACCGTTGATTACTTCTTCAGGTCGGCGATGGCGGCCTGAGCGGCGGCGAGGCGCGCGACCGGCACGCGGTAAGGCGAGCAGGACACGTAGCTGAGGCCGAGCTTGTGGCAGAACTTCACCGAGTCCGGGTCGCCACCATGCTCGCCGCAGATGCCGAGCTTGATGTCGGGGCGGGTGGAGCGGCCCTTCTCGATGGCGATCTGCATGAGCTGGCCCACGCCGGTCTGATCGATCGAGGCGAAGGGGTTCTTCTTCATGATCTCGGACTCCTGGTAGGCGCCGAGGAAGGAGCCGGAGTCGTCGCGCGACATGCCGAGGCAGGTCTGTGTGAGGTCGTTGGTGCCAAAGCTGAAGAACTCGGCCGTGTGCGCGATCTCGTCGGCGGTGAGGGCACCGCGCGGGATCTCGATCATGGTGCCAACCGAGTAGGCGATCTTCACCTTCTTCTCGGCCTGCACCTTGGCGGCGACCTCGTGGACAAGCGCGACCTGGAGGTCGAGCTCGCGCTTGAAGCCGACGAGCGGGATCATGATCTCGGGCTTGGCCTTGAAGCCGGCCTTGTTGGCGTCGGCGGCGGCCTCGAGGACGGCGCGAGCCTGCATGGCGGTGATTTCCGGATACTTGATGCCGAGACGGCAGCCGCGGAAGCCAAGCATCGGGTTGAACTCATGCAGCTCGTGCACGCGGTGCATGATCTTCTCGACCGGGATGTTGAGCTTCCGGGCGAGGTCCATCTGCTGCTCCTTGGAGTTCGGGAGGAACTCGTGCAGCGGCGGGTCGAGGAAGCGGATGGTGGCCGGGTAGCCCTTCAGCGCCTTGAAGATGCCGAAGAAGTCGTCGCGCTGGTAGGGGAGGAGCTTGGCCAGGGCGGCCTCGCGGGCGCCGAGGTTGTCGGCGAGGATCATCTCGCGCATGGCGTCGATGCGGTCGCCCTCGAAGAACATGTGTTCCGTGCGGGTGAGGCCGATGCCGACGGCGCCGAACGCGATGGCCTGGGCGGTCTGCTCGGGCGTGTCGGCGTTGGTGCGGACGGAGAGCTTGGTGGCCTGGGCGCACCACTTCATGAGCTGGGTGTAGCTCTTGAACTTCTCCGTGGCCTGGGCGGCCTTGTCGCCGTTGATGAGGCCGGCGATGATCTCGGACGGGGCCGTCTTGATCTGGCCGGCGTAGACCGTGCCGGCGGTGCCATCGATCGAGAGGAAGTCACCCTCGTTGTAGGTGGTGCCGGAGACGGTGACCGTCTTCTTGTCGTAGTCGACCTGCAGGGCGGCGGCGCCGCACACGCAGACCTTGCCCATCTGGCGGGCGACGAGGGCGGCGTGGGAGGACACACCACCGCGGGCGGTGAGGATGCCCTCGGCGGCGATCATGCCGCGGAGATCCTCGGGGGAGGTCTCGACGCGGACGAGGAGGACCTTCTCGCCCTTCTCGGCGGCGACGACGGCGCGGTCGGCATTGAAGTAGATCTTGCCGGTGGCGGCACCGGGGCCGGCGGGGAGGCCGGTGGCGATGACCTTGGCCTTCTTCACCTCGGCGAGGTCGAAGATCGGGGCGAGGAGCTGCTCGAGCTGGTCGGCCGGGTTGCGCGTGATGGCGGTCTTCCAGTCGATGAGCTTCTCCTTCACCATATCGATGGAGAACTTCAGCGCGGCGGCGGCGGTGCGCTTGCCGTTGCGCGTCTGGAGCATGAACAGCTTCCCTTCCTGGATCGTGAACTCGATGTCCTGGACGTCCTTGAAGTGCGACTCGAGGGTCGCGCGGACCTTCAGGAGCTCGGCGTAGGACTTCGGCATCTGGTCCTTCAGCTTGAGGACGGGCTCGGGCGTGCGGACGCCGGCGACGACGTCCTCACCCTGGGCGTTGATGAGGAACTCGCCGTAGAATTCGTTGGTGCCGTTGGCGGGGTTGCGGGTGAACGCGACGCCGGAGCCGGAGGTGTTGCCGGTGTTGCCGAACACCATGGCCTGGACGTTGACGGCGGTGCCCCACTCGGAGGGGATGTTGTACTTGCGGCGGTAGACGATGGCGCGGTCGTTCATCCACGAGCCGAAGACCGCGCCGGCAGCGCCGCGCAGCTGGTCCCACGGGTCGTTGGGGAACACCTTGCCGGTGCGCTCGAGGACGAGGGCCTTGAAGCGCTTGACGAGCTCCTGCTGGTCGGCGGCGGTGAGGTCGGAATCGACGATGTCCTTGTGGTATTTCTCGTGCTTGAAGCCCTCGATGACCGTCTCGAACGGCTCGTGGTCCTCGCCTTCCTTCTTCTGCACGCCGAGGACGACGTCGCCGTACATCTGGATGAAGCGGCGGTAGCAGTCCCAGGCAAAGCGCTCGTTCTTGGTGGCGTTGACGAGGGCGACGACCGTCTGGTCGTTAAGGCCGAGGTTGAGGATGGTGTCCATCATGCCGGGCATGGAGTCGCGGGCACCGGAGCGGACGGCGACGAGCAGCGGGGTGCCGTCGGTGGCGCCGAACTTGGTGCCCATGATCTTCTCCATGTTGGCCACGCCGGCCTCCATCTGGGCCTGGAGCGAGGCCGGGTAGGTGCGCTTGTGGGCGTAGTAATAGGTGCAGACCTCGGTCGTGATCGTGAAGCCGGGGGGCACAGGCAGGCCGATGCGGGTCATCTCGGCGAGGTTGGCACCCTTGCCGCCGAGGAGGGCCTTCATGCCGCCGTTGCCATCGGCTTTGGCGGCGCCCCACGTATAGACGTATTTTAGGGCCTTGGCGGCGGGTTTCTTGGCGGCGGACGCCTTTTTGGCAGGCTTCTTGGCGGAGGATTTTTTGGCCATGGTTATAAGAGAAATGGGGACAAGAATCGGAGCGGGCGGGAAGGGGGGTGTCAACGGCGGAGGCGGTCGGACACACCTTTATTACCCGGTGGGCGGCGAAGGGCCAACACGGGTATTGCGGGAAGGCGGGAAAGTTGTTTTCAGGTCGTGACTTGAGCGAACAACTCCCAGTCCCGATGAATGAATCCCCTGAGTCCGAGCCGGTTGCCGGCGGCAAGGCCATGGGCTTCCTCGGCCACCTCGAGGAGCTGCGGTGGACCCTGATCAAGTGCGCCATCGTCTTCGCCCTTTTTGTGACCCTCCTGGCCTACAACCTGGACACCGCCTCGGGACTCCTGACCAAGCCGCTCGAGCAGGTGCAGGCGGATTTTCCCAAGCTGAAGACCGACCTCGTGACCAACAGCCCGATGAGCGTCTTCTCGGTGATCATCGACATCTGCATCATGGGCGGCGTGATCATGTCGCTCCCGTTCTGGCTGTTCTTCATCGGTCAGTTCGTCGCGCCTGCGCTGACGAAGAAGGAAATGAAGGTCATCGTGCCGACCGGGCTGGCGGCGCTGGCGCTGTTCGGCGGCGGCACGGCCTTCGGCTATTTCCTGCTCACGCCGAGCACCATCCGGGTGGCCTTCGAGCTGAACCAGCTGCTCGGCTACACGGTGATGTGGACGGCCGACAAGTATTACAGCCTGCTGCTGTGGATGACCCTGGGCATGGGCGCGGCCTTCGAGTTTCCGCTGCTGGTGGTGCTGGCGGTCTACATGGGCCTGATCGAGGTGGCGACGCTGCGCCGCTACCGGCGGCACGCCGTCGTGGTGATCTTCGTCATCGCGGCGATCATCACGCCCACGCCCGACCCGCTGAACCAGTGCCTCTTCTCTCTCCCGCTGATCGTGCTCTACGAGCTCGCGATCTGGGTCTCGGCCGTCATCGGACGCCGGCAGGCGAGGGAGGTGTGAGACGGGTAGGGGCGTTGCCCTCAACCGCCCCTGCCTGCCAAGAAAAAGGCCCGGCAAGCCGGGCCCGGAGGAGTACGATGACCGGCGGCGGCCGGCTTACTTCCGCGATTCGCGCTGGAAGTTGAAGACGACCTTCAGCATCTGCCAGGCGAGCCAGAAGACGCCCGACAGGCAGCCGGCGGTGAGGCCGCCCCACAGCAGGATCATCTTCGGGTCGTTGGACGGCACGTGCGAGTGCACGAGCGAATAGAAGATCACGAAGGCGATGCCGGTGAGCACCAGGTCGATGGCGAGGCTGACGATGGAGAAGGACTTTTTCTCGGGCGATGACATGCCCGCAACTCAAGGAGCCGGCCGGCCTTTGTCCAACTGAAATTTTTGCCGCGGGACGGGGGCAGGTCCGGGTGCCTGCCTAAAGATATGCCCTGGTGGGCGTACGGCGGGATCATGCGCGCGGGTTGATAATGAACCGCGGAAGATGAGGGTGGGGCGCAGGCGACCACCGGGAGGGGCGGGAGTGAAACAGGCGGCCTGCGACGGACAGCACAAGAAATGCCCAGCCCTTGCCAACCGGTGACCAGCGGGCTCACGGAAATAGCCGTAGAATAGGGGCATGAAAACCGAGCGAATGCTTCAACCTCTCGCGGTGGTCGCTCTCGTCCTGACCGCCGCTTTCGCCACCACCACCCTGGTCAATGTCGCCGGGGAACCAGCCAAGTCCGTTGTCGCCGACCGCCCTTCGCCGGCCGATGTGAAGGCCCTGTTCGAGATCGCCCCATTGTCCGCGTCGATGCGGGCCGCATTAGTCAAAGCCGACGTGGCCCCCGCGCCCCAACCGGCTGAGGTGGCGGCCTTGTTCGACGTTGCGCCACTGTCCGTGTCGATGCGGGCCAGGCTGATCAGCGCGGATGCCGCCCTCCAGCAGGCCGAAGTGGCTGCGTTGTTCGACGTCGCGCCGAGGTCTGCCCCGAAATCCACCGAAGCGGGCAAGACCCGCTGAGCGAACCGCAATCTCCCCGGCAACCGCCAGAAATGGCGTAACGCGGGGGATTGGCGGGCCTGTCATACTACCATGAAAACCATCCTCGTTCCCCTCGATCTCTCCCCGGCGGCGGTGCAGGTGTGCAACGCGGCCTGCGTACTGGCGAAGCTTATCGGTGCGCGTCCCATCCTGCTGCATGTGGTGCAGCCGGCCCCGGTCATGCTGAGCGACGTGTATGCCTTCGACGCCGGCCAGCTGACGGAACTCACCACCGCCGCCGAAAGGGCCGGCGCGCGCAAGCTCCGCGCACTTGCCCGGCATTGTGCCAAGCGCCAGGTGCGGGTGACCACGGCGCAGCGCACCGGCACGGCGGTGGGGGCGATCCTCGCCAAGGCCGCATCGTCGCGGGCCGCTTACATTGTGATGGGGTCGCACGGCCATGGGGCCATGTTCGACCTGCTCGTCGGCAGCACGACGCACGGCGTGTTGAAGAATGCTCGGTGCCCTGTGCTGGTCGTGCCCCTGCGCCGGCGCCACTGATCCCATGGCCGGGTCCGTGAAACGCATCGTCATCATCCAGGGCCACCCGGATTCCGACCGGGCCCGCTTCGGCCACGCGCTGGCCGACGCCTATGCGGGCGCAGCCGCCGGCGCCGGGCATGCCGTGCGGCGGATCGAGGTGGCGCAGTTGGATTTTCCGCTGCTGCGCGCCGCCGGGGAATGGAACGATGGCGGCTTGCCCGCGGGCCTGCGCGAAGCCCAGGCGGCCATCGCCTGGGCCGACCATCTGGTGATCCTTTTTCCGCTCTGGCTGGGCACGATGCCGGCGCGGTTGAAGGGTTTTCTGGAACAGGTGCTGCGGCCGGGCTTCGCGCTGATCTACAAGGGGCACCGCTTCCCGCAGAAGGGTCTGACGGGAAAATCCGCGCGCGTCGTCGTGACGATGGGCATGCCGGCGTTTTGGTACCGCTGGTTTTTCCGGGCGCACGGCGTGCGCGGGCTTGAGCGCAGCATCCTCGGCTTCTGCGGTGTCAAACCCGTGCGCGAAACCCTTATCGGCCTGGTCGAGTCGCCGGACGGCCGGGCCCGGAAAAAATGGCTGGTGAAACTCGGCCAGCTCGGCCGCGCGGGAAATTGATGCGAATCAAGGCGCCCATCCGCGTTTCCGGGCATCCTCCCAGTATGCACCATCCTGCCCTCATCTCCCTCGCACCCGGCCCGGTGCCGGCAACCGCGGTTTTCCTGCCGAAGGAACATGGCTCATGGTCCCTGGCCCTCGAGCCACTGGTGCTGGCGCTGTTGCTGGCCCCGTCGGCGCCGGGCGTGGCGCTGGCGACGGCGGCGTTTGCCGGGTTCCTGGCGCGGCGGCCGCTGAAGGCCGCCTTCGCGCCGGAATTTTCCGAACGGCGCCGCGCGGCGCGCGAGGCGCTGGTGATGTTGAGCACGCTGGCTGTCGCGGGCGGCTTCGAGGTGCTCGTGTTGGGCGAGGTGGCCGCCCTGTGGCCGCTGCTGCTGACCGTGCCGTGCGGATTGCTCTTTGCACATTTTGACGCGCAAGGGGAGGGGCGGGCCGCCGCTGCGGAGCTGGCGGGCAGCGCCGCCTTTGCGCTGCTGCCAGCCACGTGCGCGACCCTCGCGGGCTGGTCCGCCGCGGGCGCGCTGGCCCTCGCCGCGCTGGCCTTGGCGCGCAGCCTGCCGACGGTGCTGACCATCCGGACCTTCCTCCGGCAGCGCAAGGGCGAGCCGGCCATCGCGGCGATCCCGGTGCTGGCCGCGTCCGGCGCGCTCGGCTTGGTGGGCTGGCTGGCGGCCCGCGGCGAACTGCCGTGGCTGGCGGCCGCCGGCGCCCTCGCGCTGTTCCTGCGCACCCTGTGGCTGCTCGGGCCGTGGCGCCCGGCGTGGTCGGCCCGGCGCATCGGGTCGATCGAGGCCGCCCTCGGGCTCGCCTACCTGCTGCTGGCGGCGTTTCCCCGGGCCTCTTGACGCAGGTCAATGCGCCGCCGTCGTTCCTGCGCTATTTTCTAAACTCAAATCCAACCGCACAACCCCGCCTCATCATGAATCCAACCCGTTCGCTTTCCGCCTTCACGCTCGCCGCCGGCCTGGCCCTGACCGCATCGCTGGGCCAGGCCAGCGAGGGCCCGACCGACGTCCAGGGCCTCGTCGTCCTTCCGCCCGAGGTGGCGAACATGCCGGTCGAGCAGGCGATCCTCACCGCGCCGCCGCACGTGCCGCCGCCGGTCGGGCGCAAATACGCGGCGCGCGTCGTCGTGAACCTCGAGGTGCGCGAGGTCGTCGGGCGCCTGGCCGATGGCGTCGAATACACGTTCTGGACCTACGGCGGCTCCGTCCCGGGCTCGTTCATCCGCATTCGCGAGGGCGACGTGGTGGAATTCCACCTCAACAACCACCCGTCCTCGAAGCTGCCGCACAACATCGATCTCCATGCCGTCACCGGTCCCGGTGGCGGCGCGACCTCGACGTTCACCGCGCCGGGCCACAGTTCGCAGTTCACCTTCCAGGCACTCAATCCCGGCCTCTACGTCTACCACTGCGCCACCGCCCCCGTACCGATGCACATCGGCAACGGCATGTATGGCCTGATCCTCGTCGAGCCGAAGGAAGGGCTGCCGAAGGTCGACCGGGAATTCTACGTCATGCAGGGCGAGTTCTACACCACCGGCAAATACGGCGAGGAGGGCCTGCAGTCCTTCGACATGGCCAAGGCCATCGACGAACGCCCGCCGTACATCGTGTTCAACGGCTCCGTCGGCTCGCTCGTGGGCGACCTCGCCATGACCGCCAAGGTCGGCGAGCACGTCCGCCTCTACTTCGGCGTCGGCGGCCCGAACATCACCTCGTCGTTCCACGTCATCGGCGAGATCTTCGACAAGGTCTTCCCCGAGGGCGGGCTCAGCCTCGCGAACGCCAACGTCCAGACCACCATGGTACCCTCCGGCGGTTCCGCCATGATGGAGTTCAAGGTGGACGTGCCCGGCACCTTCATCCTGGTCGACCACTCGCTGACCCGCGCCTTCAACAAGGGCGCACTCGGCATGCTCAAGGTCGCCGGCGCCGACAACCGGGTCGTTTACTCCGGCAAGGAAATCGACGCGGTCTACATCGGCTCCTCCGCCGATGCCGGCTCCGCCTCGGCCAAGCGCGAGGCCGAGTTGAAGGCCAGGATCGCCGCCGAGATCAAGTCCAACCCCGCCATCGCCGGCCTCACCAAGGAAATGCAGGCCGAGAAGGGCAAGCAGGTCTACATGGGCCTTTGCTTCGCCTGCCACCAGCCGGACGGCAAGGGCATGCCCAATGTCTTCCCGCCGCTCGCCGGCTCCGACTACCTGCTCGCCGACCGCGAGCGCGCGATCCGGGTCGTCCTGAAGGGCATGACCGGCCCGGTGGTCGTCAACGGGAAGAAGTACGACAGCGCCATGCCGCCGCAGGAGGCCGCGCTCACCGACGCCCAGGTCGCCGATGTCCTCACCTACATCACCAACGCCTGGGGCAACAGCGGCGATGCATTCACCACCGACCAGGTGAAGTCCGTTCGCAACCAGAATAACTAATCGCCCTGGGTAGGGCCGGTCTCCGACCGGCCCCGCCATCACGCCACATGCAGGCCAGTCACAGACTGGCCCTACTTGCCAAAACATCTCTCCTCCATGTCCCTCCGCTCCCTCGCCGCCTGTTGTTGTTTGGCCGCACTGGCTGTCTCCAGCGTGGTGGCGGTGTTGGGAGCGGGGGATGTGGCGGCGATGCGGCCGATCCCCGCGGGGACGTATGTGCCCTTGCTGCGGACCACGGCGGACGCCGCGCAGGTGGCGGTGGCCGCCTTCCTGCTCGACGAGCGGCCAGTGACGAACGCGGACTACCTCGCCTTCGTCATGGCCAATCCGTCCTGGCAGCGGTCGCGCGTCAGCCGGCTCTTTGCCGATTCCTCCTACCTCGAACACTGGGCCGGCGATCTTGAGCCCGGCGCCAAGGCCTCATCCGCCGCGCCCGTCGTCCGCGTGTCCTGGTTTGCCGCGCGCGCCTACGCCCGCTGGGCCGGCAAGCGCCTGCCCACGACCGCGGAATGGGAACTGGCCGCGGCCGCCGGCTACACCCGGGCGGACGGCCGGAACGACGAGGCGCTGCGGCGCGACCTCTACGCCTGGCTCGCGCGGCCCGTGCCGGCGGTCCAGGCCGACGTCTCCGTCGCCCGCCCCGACTTCCACGGCGTGCGCGGGCTGCACGGGTTTGTCTGGGAGTGGGTCGATGATTTCAACACCGCGCTGGTCACCGGCGAGTCGCGCGGCGACACCGGCCTCGAGCGCGATCTCTTTTGCGGCGCCGGTGCCGTCGGCGCGAAGGAAACCACCGATTACGCCGCCTTCATGCGGTCCGCCCTGCGCTCCTCGCTCCAGGCCAACAACACCACGACCGCCCTCGGCTTCCGCTGCGCGCGCGATGCCGCGCCGGCCCTCACTGCTTCCACGCCATGAAAACCACCGCCCTGTTCCTGCTCCTCAACACCCTCCTGCTCGCCGCCGGTGCGCCGGCCACCGCGCCGGCCGACTGTTGCGCGGCCGGGCCCGCGCCCAAACAGGACGCCTGCGGCGCCGCGATGTCCGCGACCCCGTTCACCACGAACTCACTCTACCAGGCAGACGCCGCCTTCACCGACGACGCGGGGCGCAACTTCCGCCTCGGTGAGCTGCGCGGCCGGCCGGTGGTCCTCACGATGTTCTTCGCCTCGTGCGGTTACGCCTGCCCGCTGCTGGCGGCCGACATGGAGGCGATCCGCGCCCGGCTGCCGGCCGAGGTTCGCGAACGCGCCGCGTTCGTGCTCGTGTCCTTCGACACGGCCCGCGACACGCCGACCGCCCTCGCGGCTTTCCGGGCGCAGCGCGGGTTCGACGCGGGCTGGACGCTGCTGCATGGCAGCAGCGACGCCGTGCGGGAACTCGCCGCGCTGCTCGGCGTGAAATACAAGCAGGAGGCTGGCGGCGGTTTTGCCCATTCCAACCTCGTCACGATCCTGAATGCGCAGGGTGAGATCGTTCACCAGCGCAACGGCCTCAAGGGCGGCCTTGATGAGGCCGCGGCCGCCGTGGCCCGCACGGCGTTGAACTGATGTTTCCGCCGTGAAAGGATACCTGCCCGATTTCGCCGCCGCCGCGGCCTGCCCGGACGTGCGAAAAATCTGGGTGCAGGCGGAGTTCGCCTATTAGCTTCCCCGCATGGCCGCACCGAAATTCAAGGTTCTCGACGTGCGTCTCCCGCTGGCCCGCGGGCAGGAACCGTTTGCCCTGATCCGCGCCGAGGTCGACCAACTCGCCCCGGGGCGGGGCCTGACGGTGATCGCGCCGTTTGTGCCGGCCCCGCTGATCGAGTTGCTGAAAGGGGAGGGGTTCTCGTCGTCATTGGAACGCCGCGCCGATGGCGCCTGGAGCGTCAGCTTCTGGCGGCCGTGAAGGCCCGGCCGCAAGAAATGCGCAGTCCCCGTCAACCGGGGCCGAGCATCCCGCCGCGACCTGCGGCATAATAGGGCTCCCGCCATGATCCCCGTCGACCTCGATCTCGTCCGCAAATACGACCAGCCCGCGCCGCGCTACACGTCCTACCCCACGGCGGCGGAATTCCGCGATTACGCCGACGCCAGCCCCCTGCTGACGCACCTCACCGCGACGAACCGCGACGCGCGCCTGCCGCTGTCGCTCTACTTCCACCTGCCGTTCTGCGAGACGCTGTGCTGGTTCTGCGGCTGCACCACGGTCATCACGCTCAACCACCAGTCGTCCGACGCCTACCTCGACTACCTCGAGAAGGAAGTCGCGTTGCTGGCCCCGCGCCTGCACCCGGACCGCCGCGTCGTGCAGCTCCATTACGGCGGCGGCACGCCGACGTTTTTCCAGGCGCCGCAGCTGCGGCGGCTCGATGCGCTCGCGCGCCGGTATTTCCGGTTCGCACCCGGCGCGGAGCTGAGCGTGGAGATCGACCCGCGCCGCCTGACCCGCGAGCAGGTCGGGGCGCTCCGGGAGGGTGGCTTCACCCGCGCCTCGCTCGGCGTCCAGGATTTCAACCCGCGCGTGCAGGAGGCCGTGCACCGCATCCAGCCGCGCGCGATGACGGAACAGGCCATCAACTGGCTGCGCGCCGAGGGGTTCACCTCGCTCAACCTCGACCTCATCTACGGGCTGCCGTACCAAACGGTCGATTCGTTCCGCAACACGCTCGAGCAGGTGCTCGAGCTGAATCCCGACCGCCTGGCCGTCTTCAGCTACGCACACGTGCCCTGGATGAAGCCGGCGCAGAAGATCCTCGAGCGCGAGGCCGCGCTGCCGCCGCCCGAGGTGAAGCTGGCGATGCTCAAGCTCACCACCGAGGTGCTGACCAGCCGCGGCTACGCCTACATCGGCATGGACCACTATGCGCGTGAGACCGACGAACTCGCCGTGGCGCAGGCGGCGGGGACGCTGCAGCGGAATTTCCAGGGCTACAGCACGCGCGCCGGCGCGGAGATCATGGCCTTCGGCATCTCGGCGATCTCACAGACGCCGGACAGTTACCGGCAGAACCACAAGACCCTCGATGCCTACTATGGCGCGCTCGATCGCGGTGTCGTGCCTGCCGCCCGCGGGCTGGAACTCATGCCGGAGGACGGCCGCCGGCGCGAAATCATCATGCGCCTGATGTGCGACCTGCGGCTCGATTACGCGAGCATGTCGCACGCCCTGGGCGGCGATTTCGCGCGCGATTACGCCGCCGAGCTCGCGCGGCTGCGTCCGCTGGCGGATGACGGCCTGGTCGAGCTGGCGCCGGACGGGCTGCGCGTCACCGAGCGCGGCCGCCTGTTCCTGCGCAACATCGCCGTCTGCTTCGATGCCTGCCGCCCGGCGATCCCGACGTCGGTCCGCCATGCGCGGGCGGTGTAGGCCGGCACCGTGGTTTTCACGCGACAACCGGATGAACGTGCGTATGAAATGTCGGCCGATGCCCTCAGCGCCGCGATCCACCGCCCTCAAGCTCACCGGCCTCGTCGGCAGCCTCCGCTGCTGCCAGCTGTTCTCGAGCCTATCAGGTGAGGACCTGGAGGCGATCGCGGCGTTCGCCAGCCTGATCAACCTGGCCAAGGACGACTACCTGTTCCACGAAGGCGAGCCGTCGCGGGGCTTCTACGTGGTGCAAGGCGGCGCGGTGAACGTCCACCGGGTCAGCGCCGCGGGCAAGGAGCAGGTCATCCACGTTTTTCGCGCCGGCGAGTCCTTCGCCGAGGCCGCGCTGGCCTCGCCCACCGGCTACCCGGCGGACGCGCGGGCGGTCGAGCCGAGCACCGTGTTGCTGCTGCCGAAGGCGCCGGTCCTCGAACTCATCGGCCGCCGGCCCGACCTGGCCCTGCGCATGCTCGGTTCGATGAGCGCCCACCTGCGGGTGCTGGTGGGCATGCTGGACGACCTCACGCTCAAGGACGTCGAGACCCGCCTGCTCAACTGGCTCGTGAAACACGGCCGCGGCGCGCCGGGGGGTGTCATCCAGCTGCCCGGCACCAAGCGCGTGCTCGCGGCCGAGCTCGGCACCAGCAGTGAAACCCTTTCCCGGACGCTCGCGCGGTTGCGCGCCCGCCAGCTCATCACGGTGGCGGCGAAGTCGATCACCGTCCCCGATCCCGCGGCCCTGGCGGCGTTGCTGCGGCGCAACCTCGGCGAGGCGTGAACGGCCCCGTGTCTCCCACGAGCGCCACCCCGCGGCGGATTCCGGCCGGGGGTAGTGGGTCCTCTTGATCAAACTGTAGCGGCGGTCTATGACCGCCGGCTCGGGAAACGGCGCTCATAGAGCGCAGCTACAGCAAAAGGACCCATTGCCCGACCGGCCGGTTGCTTGACCTGGCTCAAGGCGCGCCGGGCTGCGCGCTGCGATACTGGGGCATGTCCTCACCCATCATACTGTCCACCCTCAACCCGGAATCCACGGTCGGCGAACTCGTCGCCGCCCAGCCGCGGCTCGCCCGCATCTTCGAGAAGCTCGGCATCGACTACTGTTGTGGCGGCAAGCAGACGCTGGCCGCCGTGTGCGCGCGGCGCGGGCTGAATCTTGTCACCACGCTCGCGCTGCTGGAATCCACCGGTGCGGCGCTTGCGGCCGGCCCCGCCGAGGTCGACCCCGCGGCCATGGGCCAGGTGGAACTGGCGGACCATATCGAGGCGGTCCATCATGCCTACCTGAAGGCGGAGCTGCCGCGGTTGGTTGAGATGGCGGAGCGCGTCGCCCTCAAGCACGGGTGGCGGGATGGCCGGCTGGAGGAGGTGCGGATGGCGGTGCGCGACCTCGCGGAGGAAATGCTCAGCCACATGCAAAAGGAGGAACTGATCCTCTTCCCGCTGGTGCGGCAGATCGCGGCCGGCGGCTCTTCCGGCGGCCTGGCGGGCCCCATCGCGCAGATGGAGGCCGAGCACGAATCGGCGGGGAGCATGACGGCCCGGTTGCGCCTGCTGACGGATGGATTCACGCCCGGGCCCGACGCCTGCAACACGCACCGGGCACTGCTCGCCGGCCTGGCGGACTTCGAATCCGACCTACACCGTCACGTGCACAAGGAGAACAACATCCTTTTTCCCCGCGCCCTGGCCGGGGGCCGCCGGAGCTGAAACGGCGGCCGCCGCGGATTTCCCGTTGCCCGGCGCGGCGGCTGGGCTAACGTGCGGCACCGTGCCCACGCCCGAAGCCCGCGCCAAGCGCAGCCGCGCCCTTGTCGAGCGACTCAAACGCTCGGACATCTACCGTGACTACGCCAAGGCGTTTCGCGAGACGACGGGTCTGCCCTTCAACCTGCGGGCGATCGAGGCCTTCGACCTGCCGCACCACGGCGACCCGAAGGAGAACCCCTTCTGCGCCCTGATGGCGCGCACCAACCAGAGCTGCGCCGCCTGCCTGCAGCTGCAGAAGAAGGTGGAGGAAGAGGCGCGCCTGGAGCCGAAGACGCTCAAGTGCTTCGCCGGCCTGTGCGACTCCGCCGTGCCGGTGCGGGTGGGCGAGGACCTCGTCGCCTTCCTCCAGACCGGCCAGATCCTGCTGCACCGGCCGAGCAAGCGCGAGTTCACCCAGGTAACCCGGCAGCTCATCAACATGGGGGTGGAGACCGACCTGAAGCGGCTCGAGGAGGCGTATTTCCAGACCCGCGTGCTCGACCGCAAGCAATACGAGGCGATGCTGCGCCTGCTCACGGTCTTCGCCCAGCACCTCTCGACGCTGAGCAACCAGCTCATGGTGTCGGCCGCGCCCGTCGAGTCCCCCCTGGTCTCCCGCGCCAAGCTCTTCATCGCGCAGCACCAGGACGAGGGCGTGTCGCTCCGTCAGGTCGCGGCCGCGGTCAACACCAGCGCGTTTTATTTCTGCAAGATGTTCAAGCAGGCCACCGGCCTGACCTTCACCGACTACCTCGCACGCACGCGCATCGAGAAGGTGAAGAATCTCCTGCTGAACCCGCACAAGCGCATCAGCGAGGTTGCCTACGAGACGGGCTTCCAGTCGCTCTCGCAGTTCAACCGGGTTTTCCGCCGGGTGACCGGCCGGTCGCCGTCGGCGTGGCGCGCGAAGCTGCCGAAGACGGGCTGATTCCCGCGGCGTCGCCGGGCCGCGCCAGGGCACGCAAGAAATGCGCCGTGCCCGCCAACCGGTGCGGAGCGGCGGTGACCCCGACAGGCTAGGGTGGGGCATGAAACCACGCAGCCTGCCCGTCGAGCCCACTGACGCGGCCATCCGGCACGCCGCCTACATCCTCTGGGAACAGGAGTGGCGTCCCGCCGGTCGCGACCTTGAAATCTGGCTGAGCACCCGGAAGCGGTTGCGCCACGCGGTGCATTCTCCCCTTGCGCCGCGACATTTCACAACGGTCGCGTCATCTTCGGCAAGGAATGCACAGCCGCCGGGCTGCCAACCACGATAGGATGGGGCGGTATTTCCACATCATGTCTGTCCTGCCGCTCACCCTTTGCTTCAGCCTGCTGTTGGCCCGCCTGCTCCGGGAGGTCGTTCCCGGGGCCATGATCCGGCGGCAGGGACCTCGCGAGTTAGACTTACGTCCAATATCGCGCGGGATACTATTTTCATATAATCTGCGCCTTCCCCGGCCGGGATGTCCTCACCGCCCTGGTTCAAACCTTCCCGCATGAAGAAAGCAGCCTTGCTTTGCACCGCCGTGGTTCCCCCCGGGGCCCACGCGAAAAAAGGGGCGGGACCACGACTTTCCGGCTGGTTCACAGCCTGCGCCATGGGCGGACGGGGAGTCCTTGCATGTCGGTGATCCCCGTCACCCTTTTTTTCAGCCTGCTGCTCGCGGGCGCGTTCGTCGTGCTGTTTGCCCGCGAATACCGGCACCGCCGCTTTGCCAGCGCTGAGCGCGACTCGCTCCTGCCGCTCGCCGACGAGACGCCGCGGGCGGTGCCGCCCGCGTCCGTGGCGCGGCCCGGGCCGGCCGGCGAACCCGCCCGGGGAGCCGACGGTTCCGTCCCGAACCGGCCGACGCTTTAGCCACACCCTTTTTCCGCCCATTTCATGACGACTGCGCAAAAAACCACCATTGAGTTCAATGACCGGGTTGTCCGGCAGTTCATGCTGGCGTCCATCATCTGGGGCATCGTGGGCATGCTCGTGGGCGTGCTCGTTGCCACGCAGCTCAACTACTGGCAGGCCAACTTCGGCCAGGCCTGGCTGAGTTTCGGCCGCCTGCGGCCGTTGCACACCAACGCCGTCATCTTCGCCTTTGTCGGCAACATGATGTTCGCCGGCATCTACTATTCGACCCAGCGCCTGGTGAAGGCGCGGCTCGCCAGCGATTTCCTGTCCGCGGTCCATTTCTGGGGCTGGCAGCTCATCATCGTCGCCGCCGCCCTCACCCTCCCGCTCGGCCTCACCCGCGGCAAGGAGTACGCCGAGCTGATCTGGCCGATCAACCTCGCGGTCACCGTCATCTGGGTCGTCTTCGCGGTGAACTTCTTCTGGACCCTCGCGCGCCGCAACGAGAAGTCCCTGTACGTGGCGATCTGGTTCTACATCGCGACGATCATCACCGTGGCGATGCTCTACATCGTCAACCACCTCTCGATCCCGACCTCGCTGACGCACAGCTACCCGGTCTTCGGTGGCGTCCAGGACGGGCTGGTGCAGTGGTGGTACGGGCACAACGCCGTGGCGTTCTTCCTCACCACACCGATCCTGGGCATCATGTATTATTTCCTGCCGAAGGCGGCGGAGCGGCCGGTGTACTCCTACCGGCTGTCGGTGATCCATTTCTGGTCGCTCGTGTTCCTGTACATCTGGGCCGGTCCGCACCACCTGCTGAACACGGCGCTGCCCAACTGGCTGCAGCTGCTCGGCATGACCTTCTCGCTGATGCTGTGGGCCCCGTCGTGGGGTGGTATGCTGAACGGCCTGCTTACGCTGCGGGGCGCGTGGGGCAAGCTGCGCACCGACCCGGTGATCAAATTTTTCGTGGCGGGCCTCACCTTCTACGGCATGGCGACCTTCGAGGGCCCGCTGCTTTCGATCAAATCGGTCAGCGCCCTGGCGCATTACACCGACTGGATCATCGCCCACGTGCACGCGGGCGCGCTGGGTTGGAACGGGTTCATGGCCGCCGGCATGTTCTACTGGCTGGTGCCACGCCTGTGGAACCGCCCGCTGCACTCGGTCGCCCTGGCCAACCTTCACTTCTGGCTCGGGCTCGTCGGCATCCTGCTTTACGTTTCCGCCATGTGGGCTTCGGGCATCGGCCAGGGCCTCATGCTGAACGCCACCGCCGAGGGCGGCACGATCCTCAAGTACCCGAACTTCGTCGAGACGCTGAACGCCATCCGCCCGCTCATGTTGCTGCGCGTCGCGGGCGGCGGGCTCTACCTCGTGGGTTTCGTGATCATGGCCTGGAACGTCTGGTGCTCGATCCGCGGCGCCCAGGCGGTCAACGGCACTATCGCGGTCTTCGTCGAACCGCCCGCGGCTGGCCGGCCGATGGGTTTGGGCCGCACCTTCCTCAACGCACCGGTCGTCTTCTCCGGCATCAGCTTCTTCGCCGTGTGCGTGTGGCTGTTCACCGACGGCTGGGTGAATCTGGCGGGCCTGGTGCTCAGCATCTTCGCCATTCTTCTCGCCATCGGCCACTTCGAGTCGCGGGGCAAGGCCTGGGGTGACTGGTACGACCGCCTGCTGGTCAGTGCCCTGCCTTTCACCATCCTGACCTTCGTCTCCGTCGCGGCTGGCGGGTTGATCCAGATCATCCCGATGATCACCATCGAGCGCCGGCTCCAGACCGAGGACCGGGTGGCCCGCGTGTACACGCCGCTCGAACTGGCGGGCCGCGACCTCTACGTCCGCGAAGGTTGCTACAACTGTCACTCGCAGATGATCCGCACGCTGGTGCCGGACGTCATGCGGTACGGCGATTACTCGCGCCTCGGTGAATCCATCTGGGATCATCCGTATCAATGGGGGTCGAAGCGGACCGGTCCCGACCTTGCGCGCCTCGGGGGCAAGTACAACCATGCCTGGCACTACGACCACATGCGCGATCCGCGCTCCATCTCGGCGGATTCGAACATGCCGGGCTATCCGCGGATGCTGGAGGACAACACCGACTACGCCTCGCTCTCGGCGAAGATCCGCGCGCAGCGCGCGATCGGCGTGCCGTTCCCCAACTGGTCGCCGGCGGACATCGACCGCCTGGCCCACGACCAGGCGAAGGCGATCGCCAAGGAGCTGAAGGCCCAAGGCCGCTACACCGATCCCGACAAGGAGATCGTCGCCCTCACCGCCTACCTGCAGGCCCTCGGCCAGAAGTGGGAACCCCCGGCTACGCCCGCCACCGCGGCGGCTGCGCCGCGGTGAGACCAGGGACTAGAGACCACCGACTACTCGCGCAGACAGCACCCAATCTAAAATCGAGAATCCAAAATCAAAAATCACTATGTTCCGCCGCATCATCTACGAAGACTGGCAGCTCGTGTTTCCGGTCATTGCGCTCGCCGTCGCCTCCTGCATCTACGTCATCGCCGGCTGGCGCGCCTCCCGCATGAAGCCCGCGGAGAGCGACCGTCTCGCCCGCCTGCCGTTCGAAAACGATTAGACGCCCGCCGCCATGTCCGCCACGCCTCCGCCGCCCCCCGACCCGAACTCGCCGCCGCTGCGCGAACACAGTTACGACGGCATTCAGGAATTCGACCACCGCCTGCCCAACTGGTGGCTCTACACCCTCTACGGTTCGATCGTCTTCGCGATCCTCTACTGGTTCGTGTACATGATTGCCCACATCATGCCCACCGACGGCGCCCGGGTGGATGCCGCCATGGCGCAGATCAGCGCGGCGAAGATGGCTTCGTCCATCGACGTCACCAACGACGCCCTGTTCTGGGAAATGAGCCGGAATCCCGTTTTCGTCGACGCCGGCAAGCAGGCCTACATCTCGAATTGCGTGCCCTGTCACCTGGCCAGCCTCAAGGGCAAGGGGGAAAATCCCGCCGCCGTCGGCCCCAACCTCGTTGACACCGCCTGGCTCCACGGTGGCACCCCGAGGGAAATCTACCACACCGTGGCCGCGGGCGTGCCCGCCAAGGGCATGCTGGCCTGGGAGCCTGTCATCGGGCAGAAAAAGGCCGCCGAGGTCGTGGCCTACATCCTGTCGCACCACGAAAAGGACGGGCCCATCACCGTGGAGACGCCGCCCTGACCTGTAGCGGCGCTCTATGACCGCCGCTCCAGGAGATCCACTCACCCACGATGAGTGCCGACCAAAACCCGCCGACCCCGGCCAGACCCAAGCCCGCCGGTCGCTATGTGCCGTCGGTCGACTCCGTCACGACCATCAAGGCCGACGGCTCACGGCGGGATATCCATCCGGCGGACGTGGACGGGCGCTTTATGCAGACCCGCCGGCTCGCCGCCTGGATCCTGATTGCCGTCTACCTGTTGTTGCCGTGGATCCCGGTCAACGGCGCCCCCGCGGTGTTCCTCGACATCGCCGAGCGCCGGTTCCATTTCTTCGGTTTCACGCTGGCGGCGCAGGACGTGTGGCTGCTTTTCTTCGGCGTGAGCGGGCTGGGCTTCATGCTCTTCTTCCTCACGGCGCTCTTCGGCCGGTTGTGGTGCGGATGGGCCTGCCCGCAGACCGTCTTCCTCGAGCACGTCTTCCGGCGCATCGAGCGCTGGATCGACGGCGATGCGGCCCAGCGCCGCGCCCTGGTGGCTGCGCCGCTGGCGGCGAAGGCGCTGCGTCGCGTCGCCAAGCACGGGCTCTACATCCTGGTCGCCCTGCTCATCACCCACCTCTTCCTCGCGTACTTCGTCAGCCTGCCGCAGCTCTGGGGTTACATGCATGAGGCGCCCCGTGAGCACTGGTCCGCGTTCCTTTTCGTCTTCGTGACGGCCGGCATCCTCTACTTCAACTTCGCGTGGTTTCGCGAACAGCTCTGCATCGTCATCTGCCCGTACGGCCGCCTCCAGTCGGCGATGACCGACGATCACTCGCTGGTGATCGGCTATGATGCGAAGCGCGGCGAACCGCGGATGACGATGACGGAAGCCCGGAAAAGATCCGAAGCGCATGCCGCCGCGGGCCTGCCCTCCGAAGCCTTGGCGGAGGAGGGTGACTGCGTCGCCTGCAACCGCTGCGTGCAGGTCTGCCCGACGGGCATCGACATCCGCCACGGGCTCCAGCTCGAGTGCATCGGCTGCGCGGCGTGCATCGACGCGTGCGACGAGGTCATGACGAAGGTGGAGCGGCCGAAGGGACTCATCCGGTACGATTCGCTGGTCGGGCTCGGCGGCGGGCGCACCCGGTGGTTCCGTCCGCGCACGGCGATCTACGGCGTGCTGCTGCTTGTGGGGGCGACGGTGGCGTCGTACGCCTTTTCGACGGTCAAGCCGGCCAGTTTCCTGGTCTCCCGCATGACGGGCGCGGCGTACTTCGTCAGCCCGGCCGACGTGCGCAACCAGTTTCTCGTCCGCATCGAGAACAAGCGTGCGGTGCCCGCGACCTTCACGGTCCACGCCTCCGGCCTGCCGGCGGGCGTGGTGCAAAACGGGTTTTCCGCCCCGGTGACGCTGGCCGCCCAGGGTGAGGTGGTCGGGCCGCTCGTCCTGGTGGTCGGGCGCCGCGATTACACGGGTCCGTTCAAGTTTGCCGTGACCGTGCAGGATGAGGCCCGCACCTTCGAGCTGGTCCGCACGGTCGAATTCGCCGGCCCTGATCCCAAGCTGTTGCGGGAGGAGGACGCTGAAAATGGAACCGTCCGCTGAAAACGCCACGTCCGCGGCTTCCCGCCAGACCGGCCGGCTGGTCGCGCTGGGTGTTTGCCTGGCCTTCGCGCTGCTGGTGACAGCGTGGGTTTTTCTCATCAAGGCGGCCCGGGAAGCGAAGGTTGAATCCGTCCCGCTCGCGACCAAGGGAGGCCGGCCATGAACGGCGAACTGGCCGGCATCACAGGTCCGGGGGCGGCGCTGGTCGCCGGCCTGATCACCAGCCTGCACTGCGCCGGCATGTGCGGGCCGCTGGCCTGTGCGCTGATGCCGGCGCGGCGGGGTGACGCCGACCCGCAGGTCGTCAGCACCGTCTACCACGTGACGCGCCTGGCGGGTTACACGCTGCTCGGGGCGCTGGCCGGCGGGATCGGCCGCTGGCCCCTGGCGGTGCTGGATTCGGGCGTCGCGCGCTACCTGCCGTGGCTGCTCGTGCTGTTTTTTGTGGCGATGGCGGTGCGGCTCGACCAGCGCCTGCCGCGCCTGCCGGTGCTGGGTCGCGTCTATGGGGCCCTCGCGGCCCGGCTGCGTGGTGGCTCGCGGATTTCCGCGGCGGCGATGCTCGGCGCGGCCACCCCGCTGCTGCCCTGTGGGCCGCTCTATTTCCTGCTGTCGCTCGCACTGCTGTCGGGCTCCGCCGTGAAGGGCGCGGAAACGCTGCTCGCGTTCGGCCTCGGCACCGTGCCGCTGCTGTGGCTGGCCCAGGCGAATTTTCACTGGCTGCGCGGCCGGTTCGGGCCGGAGCGGCTGGCGCGGTTGCGCATGGTGCTGGCCTTCGTCGTCGCGGCGGTGCTGGCGTGGCGCCTGCGCGGTACGCTCGGGCTCGGCGGCCCCGGCCTGGCCGACTTCGCCTGTTTCTGGACATGACGCTCGTGACGGACAACGTGGTGGAAGGGGAGGCACCGGCGGCGGCGCGCGGGCGGGGCATGCATGCGCCTCTTTGCCGGCACTGCGGCACGCCGCTGGTCGCGGCGGCGCGCGGGACGGAATTCTGCTGCGCCGGCTGCGCCTACGTCCATCGCCTCGTGCACGAGCACGGGCTCGAGGGCTATTACCGCATCCGCGATGCGGTGGTGCCGCCGGTCGACCAGGCGGTGTTTGAGCCGCGGGACTTCACCTGGCTGGGGGAGCGGGCGCGCCACGCGGAGGTCGGCGAACGGGTGCCCGAGCTCATCCTCGGCGTGCAGGGCATCTCCTGCGCCGGCTGCGTCTGGCTGATCGAGAAGCTTTTCCATGAGCGGGTGGGCGCGCTGGCAATCGAGACCGACGCCACCTCGGGGCGGATGCGCCTGCGCTGGGCTCGCGGACGCTTCGATGCCGTGGCCTTCGCGCAAACGCTGCATGCCTTCAATTACCTGGTGGGGCCCGCGGAGGCGGCCGGGGAGGAGGGGGAAAGCCGCCGGCTGTTGCGCCGCGTGGGTTTGTGCACGGCGTTCGCGATGAACCTCATGCTGTTCTCGTTGCCGCGCTATTTCGGCATGGAGTCGTCGTTCCCGTATGCGCGGCTGTTCGACACGCTCGGGCTGGCCCTCGCCACGCTGAGCGTGCTGGTGGGCGGGACCTATTTTCTCGGGCGCGCGGTGCGGGCGCTGCGGCATGGCGCGCTGCACATCGACCTGCCGATCGCCCTCGGCATCGCCGGGGCCTACGCCGGTTCCGTGGCCGGCTGGGCGCTCAATCACGACCAGTTCATCTATTTTGATTTCGTGGGTGCGTTCATCACCCTCATGTTGCTCGGCCGCTGGGCGCAGGTGGTCACGGTGGAGCGCAACCGGCGGCGGTTGCTGCAGGGGCAGGTCGGACCCACGCCGGTTCAGCTGGTGGCGGGCCCGGCGACGGTGTCGCGGCCGGCGGAGCAGTTGCGGGCGGGCGACGTTTTCGAACTGCGGGCCGGGCAGGTGGTGCCGGTCGCGGCGCAGCTGGAAACCCGCGCCGCGACCTTCGCCCTGGCCTGGATCACCGGCGAGCCGGAGCCGCAGGACTACCGCGCGGGCGGCCGCGTGCCCGCCGGGGCGGTTGCCCTGGCCCGCGACCCGGTGCGGTTGCGGGCGGCGGAGGCTTGGCCGCAATCCCTGCTCGCGCAACTGCTGCAACCCGCGGAACGCGATGTTTTCCGCCACCGGGCGCTGGAACGCATCGTGGCGGGTTACCTCGGGGCGATCATCGGGATCGCGGTGGTGGCCGCGGCCGGCTGGTGGCTGCTGACCCAGGACCCGTTGCGCACCGCGGCCGTGGTCGTCGCGGTGCTGGTCGTGTCGTGCCCGTGTGCGGTGGGGCTGGCCTTCCCGCTGGCGGACGAGCAGGCGGCGGTCGCGCTGCGGCGGGCGGGCGTGTTCGTGCGCGAGGCGGACGTGTGGCCGCGGCTGGGCCGCATTCGTCGCGTGGTGTTCGACAAGACCGGCACGCTCACGCGGGAGAATCCCGTGCTGCAGAATCCGGAAGCGCTGGATGCCCTGACCCCCGCGGCCCGGACGGCCTTGCTGGCGCTGGTGCGCGACAACCCGCATCCGGTCGGCCGCAGCCTGCTGGAGGCGTTGCTGGCTCGCGCCGATGCGGCCGGGTTGGAGCCGGCGGACGGTGTCGTGCAGGAGGAGGCGGGTTGGGGGACGAGGCTCGCGCACCCCTCCGGCTCGTGGGCCCTGGGCAAACCCGGCTGGGCCGCCGGCCCAGGCGGAACTTGTAACGTATTATATTACAAATCCCCCGGGGAGGCGGTGACGGAACTGGCCCACGATGGCCGCGTCGTGGCGCGGTTTCACTTTGCCGATGAAGCGCGGCCGGGGGCGCGGGAGGAGATCGCGGCGCTGCGCGCCCGCGGTTGCGAGGTTTTCATCCTGAGCGGCGACCACCCGGCGAAGGTCGCGGCGATGGCGGCGTCCCTCGGGCTGCCGGCCAGCCAGGCGATCGGCGGGGTGTCGCCCCAAGCCAAGGCGGATTGGATCCGGGCCCGCGATCGCCGGGATACGCTCATGCTGGGGGACGGGGCCAACGACGTGCTTGCCTCGAGGGCGGCGTTTGTGAGTGGCACGCCCGTGGTGCACCGCGGCCTGCTTGAGCACCGCGTCGATTTCTATTACCTGGGCCGCGGACTGGGCGGATTGCGGTGGTTGTTCGAGGTCGACGCGGCGCGCCGGCGCACGCACCGGTGGCTGCTGGTTTTCTCCGTGGGCTACAACGTCATCGCGGTCGGGCTCGCGGTGACGGGCCACATGAATCCGCTGCTGGCGGCGATTCTCATGCCCGTGAGCTCGCTGCTTTCCCTGGCGATCACCGGGGCGGGAATGCGGCGGTGGCTCACGTTCCAGCCCGGGTCGGTTGGGAGCCCCGCTACCTGAGGTCCTTGGGAATCGCGGCGGTGAGGTTCACGGGGGCGGATTCCGTCACGAGGATGTTGTCCTCGATGCGCACACCGCCGAGGTGCTGGTGCCGGTCCACGAGGTCCCAGTTGACCGCCGCGCGGTATTTGTCCCGCCGGGCGCGGTCATTGAGGATGGCCGGGATCAGGTACAGGCCGGGCTCGACAGTCACGATGTAGCCGGCGCGGAGGATCAGGTCCATGCGGAGGCTGCGCAGGCTGGGGCGCTCGTCGCGCTTGCGGCCGGGCTCGAGCCCGCTGGCGTCGCGCACCCCGAGGCCGACCATGTGGCCGAGGCCGTGCGGGTAGAACAGCGTGTGCACCTCCTGCTCGACGAGGGATTGCGGGTTGCCGTTGAGCACGCCCATCGCGACGAGGCCGCCCATCATGTCCACCGCCGTGGCGAAATGGAGTTCCTTCCACTCGGCGCCCGGGCGGCACCGGTCGCAGGTGCGGGTTTGGGCCCCCAGCACCGTCTGGTACAGGTCGCGTTGGAAGGCGGAGGCTTTGCCGGCGACGTAGGTGCGGGTGACGTCGATGACGTAGCGGTCGAGCTGGGCGCCGGAGTCGATAAGGATGAAGTCGCCGTCCCGCGCCACCCGGTCGGGGGAGGGGGCGCCGTGGAAGACCGCGCTTTGCGCACCGACCCCCACGATGGAATCGTAGCCGGTCACCTGCGCGCCGCGGCGGAAATACTCCGCCTCGAGCTCGATCTGCAGGGTGCGTTCGCTCACGCCGGGCTTGAGCAGCGACTGGATGGCGGCGTAGCCCGCGGTCGTGGCGGCGGCGCAGCGCTGCATGAGGACGATCTCCGCCGGTTCCTTCGGCCGGCGGGCGTGCTTGTAGAGTTCGCGCACCTCGGCGGTGCGCCCGGCATCGGAGGCGAGGCCCGGGACGGCGGCGCCGAGCATCACGACCGGGCGGCCCCGGCGCGACGCGAACCAGGCGGGAAATTTTGCGAGCAGTTCGCCGGGCAGCTGCTCCCGACCCTCCCACACGCGATCCAGTTCCGTCACCTCGGGAACGAAGGAGCTCCATTCCCCGGTGTGCGGATCATAGGCGAGGATGCCGCCGATGGCTTCGGCGTGGCCGGTGAGGTAATAATACTCCTGGTGCGCGATGAAAGCCAGCAGCGCGTCGCTGATCTCGGGTTTGGGGACCGGCTGGCCCGCGCCGATCAACAGCACTTCGTCGGTCAGGCCGAGGGCGCCGGCGATGCGCGCCCGGCGGGCAGGATAGTCGAAAGGCATGATCAGAATGTAGGGCGGGATCGCTGATCCCGCCAACGCTAAAGGCGGGGTCAGCCACCGGGACTGGCGCGCTCGTCCTGACCCCGTCGTACAGCATGCCTTTTCAGGTCGAGGATTTGTCGAGTTCAGCAAGCGCCTGCTTGGCAGACTCCAGGTTCGGGTTAAGTTTGAGCGCGGCGGTGAAGCGGGCGCGGGCTTCGTCCTTCCGGCCCAGCTTGACCAGCATCCGGCCGCAGGAGTTCAGCAGACCGGCATGGTCGGGCTTCAGCTGGAGTGCGGCCTCGAAATGGGCCAGGGCGCCGGCGAAGTCGTCACCCTTCTCCGCCACGTTGCCGTATTCGGTCTCGCCGAGGAACGGGTTGAGTGCATGAACGTGGCCGGCGAATTCCTTCGCCTTCTCCAGGCTGCCGCCCGCGATTTCGGGGGCGTTGGCGTAGTAGCGGGCCAGGCCGATCAGGCCCGCGACATGCTTCGGATCCAGTTCGACGGATTTTTCAAAGGCCTTCTTCATTTTGCCGGCCGTCATCGCCTGCTGCATGAAGTTCATCTCGCCCATCCGCTGGCTGAGCGCGATGCCGAGCGCGGAGAAATAATCCGGCTTCGTGGCATCGAGCTTTGCCGCCTGCTCATAAGCGGCGACCGCCTCCTTCAGGTTGCGCTGGCGTTCCCGCAGCTGGCCGAGGACGTGGAACGCGGCGGCATCCTTGGCGTCCGGGCCGGTGAGCGGCACGAGCAACGCCTCGGCCCTGGGGAAATCGCCGGCCTTGAGCGCGGTGCGGGCTTCGTCGAGCGGGGCGGCCGGCTGGGCCTGGGTCGTGGTGAGCAGCACAAAAGCGGCGAGGACCGCGAGGAGGGGGCGATGGGTTTTCATAGGGTGGGTTGGTTGGGATGGAAAATCATTCGGTCTGCAGGGCGCGCACGGGTTGGAGCCGGGCGGCGCGGAGCGCGGGAAAAAGCGCCGCGGCCACCACCACGGCGGGCAGGAAGAGCACGAGGGCGCCCAGCACCAGCGGGTCGGCCGGCGTCACGCCGTAAAGCGCGCCCTGCAGCAGTTGGGTCAACCCGAGTGAACCGAGCAGCCCGGCCGTCACCCCGAGGCCGGCGAGCCTCGCGGCGCGGGCAAGCACCCAGCGGAGGATCTCCTGCGGCGAAGCGCCGAGCGCCATCCGCACCCCGATCTCCCGGGTGCGCTGGCTGACGGTGAAGGCCATGCTGGCATAGATGCCAAAGGCGGAGAGCCCCAGCGCCACCAGGGCAAACAGGCTGAACAGGGCCGTGCGCAGGCGCGGCTGCGTGGCCGAGAGCGAAAGGTTCTCCTCCATCGTGCTCACGTCCATCGTGAGCGTGGGGTCGGCCCGGCGCATGGCCGCCTGGACCGTGGCGGCGCCGGCCCTTCCGGTGCGCACGAGCACCGTCGTGAAGAACCAGGGTGACTGGAGCGAAGGAACGTAGAGTTGCGGCGTGGCCTCGTCGGCCGGTGAATTTTGCTTCACGTCGCCCACGACCCCGACGACCTCGCGGTAGCCGCGCACCATCCACGGCAGGGTGCGGATGCGCTTGCCGATCGGGTCGGTATCGCCGAAGAGCCGCTTGGCGAGGGCCGCATTGATGATGCACACCGGGTGGCTGGCGGCGGCCTTCCGGTCGTCCCGCTCCTCGAAGCCCCGGCCCCGCAACAGCGGAATGCGCAGCGTGTGAAAATAACCGGCGCTGACGGAGTTGAAGACCGCCTCGTCGGCGTTGCCCTCCTCGACGGGGCGGCCCTCGACCCAGAACGGGTAGCGCAGGACGATGCCGGTGAGCGGAGCGCTGCTGTTGAGCGTGGCGCCCTCGACGCCGGGCGCGCGGCGCACCTCGGCGAGCACCCGTTCGTAGTAGTCGCCCAGCTGCTGAAAATCATCCCAGCGCGATTGCGGGGGCGAGATGCGCAGGGCGAGCACCCCGGCCGGGTCGAAGCCGACCGCCGTGCGCTGCAGGGTCAACAGGCTTTTCATGAGCAGGCCGGCGCCGGTGAGCACGATGAGCGTGAGCGCCACCTGGCTGGCGATGAGCCCGCCCTGGACCGACGCGGCGAACCGGCTCGAGGCGCCACGGCTGCCGCCGGACTTGAGCAGTTCGTTGACGTTGGCGCGCAGGACCTGCCACGCGGGCAGCAGGCCGAAGACCAGGCCGGTGAGAACGGACACCGTGACGGCGAAAAGCAGGGCGGTGCCGTCCACGCCGATGGCCGAGGAGCGCGGCACGAGGCCGGGCGGCAACCGGCTGGCCAGGGCGGGCAGCCCGGCCGCCGCGAGGACGATGCCCGCTGCGCCGCCCGCGAGGGAGAGCAGCAGGCTTTCGAGCATGACGGCCCGCGCCAGCGTCTGCGGCGTGGCACCGAGCGCGAGGCGCACCGCCAGTTCCTGCAGGCGCGACACGCCGCGGGCGAGCATCAGGTTGGCGAGGTTGACGCAGGCGATGAGCAGCACCAGGCCGACGGCGCCGACGAGTAAAAGGAGCGAGGAGCGCAGGTCGCTCACGCGCATCTCGAGCAACGGCTGCAAGGCGACGGTCCAGCCGCGATTGGTGCCGGCATATTCTTTCGCCAGGGTGGTGGCGATGGAGGTGGCCTCGGCCTGGGCGGCGCCGAGGGTGACGCCGGGCTTGAGCCGGCCGACGGTGCTCCAGAAGCGCGAGTCGCGGGCGAGATTTTCCGGCGCCTCGACGGGGAAGGGCAGCCACACATCAATAAACTCGGGCTCGCGGAAATCCGCCGGCATCACGCCGACGACGACCGTCGGCTGGTCGTTGAGCATGATGGTGCGACCGATCACGCCGGCGGCTTGCGCGAAATGCCGGCGCCACGCGGTGTGGCTGAGGACGACGGTCCGCTCGGCGCCATAGCTGAATTCGCCGGGCTTGAACGGGCGGCCGAGCAGCGGCGCGACGCGGTAGACCTGGAAAAATTCCTCGGTCACCAGCCCGCAGACCAGCTGGGTGGGATCGGCGCCCGCCGGTGAGTAGCCGGTGAAGTCGGGCCGGAACGCCGCCAGGGCGGTGTAGGACTGCACACGCTCCCGGAAGTCGCGGAAATCCGGGAGCGAGAGCGCGGGCTGGACCAGGGCCTTGGCGGAATTGAGCGACTTGAAGCCCACCAGCCGTTCCTGCTCCGGGTAGGGCAGCGGGCGCAGGATGATGGAGTGGAAGATGGAAAAGATCGTGACGTTGGCCCCGATGCCGAGGGCGAGCATCGCACTGGCGAGGAACGCAAACCCGGGCGAGCGGCGCAGGTGCCGGAAGGCGGCGATGAGTTCGGTGAAGAGGCGGGACATGACGGGATTGATTTCCCTGCCAAGGTAGCAGACGCAGGGTCCGCTTCGCATCGCCCGGAAGTCACCGTCATGGTCATGCCGGGGCATGACGCGGGGTCATGGCAGGGGCCCGTCAGATCAGGCCCAGTTCGCGGGCCTTGAGGGCGGCCTGGGTGCGGTCGAGCGCGCCCAGCTTGCCGAGTACGTTCGTCATGTGGTTCTTCACGGTGCCCTCGGTGATGCTCAGCCGGGAGCCGATCTCCTTGTTGCTGCAGCCGCCGGCGAGCAGCTTGAGCACGGCCAGCTCGCGCTCGGACAGCGGGTCGGCCAGGGTTTGGGCCGGGCGCCGGCTCTCCTTCGCCGAGAGCCGGTTGAGTTCGGCCATCATCCGGGCCGTGACCGAGGGCTCGAGCACCGACGTGCCCCGGGCGGCGGCGCGGACCGCCTCGTTGAGCTTGTCCGCCGAGCAGGCCTTCAGGAGGTAGCCCAGCGCGCCGGCGCGCATCGCCTCGAAGATCTCCTCGTCCTCCTCAAACGTGGTGAGGACCACGACGCGCGAGCCCGGCACCGCGGCCATGATGTGCCGGGTTGCCTCGACCCCGCCCATGACCGGCATGCGCAGGTCCATGAGGATGACGTCGGGTTGGTGGGCCTTCGCCAGGGCGACGGCGCGTTCGCCGTTGGCCCCCTCGGCGACGACCTCGAAGTCGGGTTGCAGCGAGAGCAGGGTGCGCAGCGCCTCGCGGAAGAGCGACTGGTCGTCGGCCAGCAAGATCCGCAGTTTTTTCACGCCGGCACCTCGACGGTGAGGGCGAAGCCGCCGGCCGCGCGGTTGCCGGCCTCGATGCGGCCACCGATGAGCGCGATGCGCTCCCGCAGGCCGGTGAGCCCGCAGCCCGTGACCTCGGCGCCCGGGGCGGCGCCAACGCCGTTGTCGGCCAGTTCCAGGCGGACGCGCCCGGGCTCGCGGAAATCGAGGCAGAGCTGCGTGGTGCTGGCCTGCGCATGCTTGCGGATGTTGGTCAGGCCCTCTTGGGCGGCGCGAAACAGGGCGTGTTCGACGGCGGGTGGCAGCGGTCGCGGCGTGCCCTCGATGGTGACGGTGGGCACGGGCTCGCCATGAACGGCGAGTTGGCGGACGGCGGCGGGGAGCGGTGGGCGGGCGGTGTCCGTGCGCAAGGCGCCCACGGAGCGGCGGACGTCGTCGAGGGCCTCGCCCGTGAGCCGGGCGGCCTTCTCGACGGCATCGCGGGCGAGGTCCGGTTGCGCCGGGATGAGGGCGGCGGCCGCATCGAGCTGGGTCTTGACGACCGTGAGGTAGTGGCCGACGCCGTCGTGGATCTCGCGGGCGACCCGGTTGCGCTCGCGGGTGGTGGCGAGTTCCTCCGTCTGCGTGGCATGGGCCCGGAGCTGGGCGTTGGCCAGTTCCAGTTCGTGTTGCAACGCCTCCGCTGCGTCCCGGGCGTGCAGCGCCTGGCGGGCCAGCAGGGTGAAGGCGATCGTGAAGGCAAAAGCCGCCACGAAATTGAGGCTCGCCTCCGGGAAGGCGCGGGTGCCGAAGCGATACACGAAGACTCCGACCGTGACCGCGAACAGGTAGAGGGTGGCGCCGACGGCCCCGGGCCACTTGAAATCGAAGTAGGCCTGGCTGACCAACGGCAGGAGGATGATATTGAAATAGCCCAGGACCGGACTGACGAAGACCATGGCCGTGCCCACCACACACTGCAGGACGAAGCGTGGGCCCTCCATTTTCCGACCCATGGTGTCGCCGAAGCAATGGCCGAGAACGGCGATCGCGGTGTAGATCCCGCCCAGCGTGAACGTTGCGATGAGTTGCAGGACCGAGCCCTCGATGTGCCGGGTGAGCGTGAACTGGGAGAAGCAGGTCAGCACCACGCAGACGAACGCCCCGGCCCCGTAGAGGTCGGTGCGGCGGTGGCGGAGTGCGGCCGGTGAGTCCAAAGCCATGCTGCCACCCTAGCATGCCCCGCCGCCTTGGCGATATAGGAAGAAAGTCATGGGTCGGGTCATGGGGCGGGCAGGGGTAGGGCCGGTCTTCGACCGGCCTGGGCCAAGGCGGGGCCAGTCGGAGACTGGCCCTACCCTTGGTTCTCGAACAGCGGCAGGATCTGCATGCCGGGCACGGTGACGAGGCCCTGGTCGGTGATCCGGATCTCTGGGATGACCGAGAGCGGGATGAGGTTGAAACCCATGTAGGGCAGCGTGCAGCCGGCCTCGGTCCACGCGGTCTTGAGGGCGGTGGACTCGGCGGCGACCGCCGTGGCGCGCTTGTCGGACAACAAGCCGGCGATGGGCAGCGCGACCTTGGCCACGACTTTCCCACCGCGGATGACGCACACGCCGCCGCGCATGGCCTTGATGGTCTTCAGCGCGAGCTGCAGGTCGGCCTCATTCGTGCCGGCGAGGATGATGTTGTGGGCGTCGTGGCCCACGGAGCTGCCGACGGCACCCTCGCGGAGATTGAAATCCTTGAGCAGGCCGTGCGCAACCTGGCCCGACTTGCCGTGGCGCTCGATGACCGTGACAAAACACAGGCCGTGCCGGGCGAACAGGTCGGGCCAGGTCCCGCCGTCGGCCGGGTTCAGCGCGACCCTGTCGTGGAAGAGGATGATGCCGGGCAGGGCGGTGCGGATAACGTTGGCCGTCACGGGTCCGGCCGGCAGGTCGGGCGTGAGCTTCAGCTTCGGCGCGACCTTCACCGTCTGGTAGGCGGCCTTGGGGTAGCGGTAGCGCTTCGAGAGGGCCTTGTCCAGGAGGGGCGTGATCCTGCGGTCCGCGACGACGAGCTCGCCGCCATACCAGGTGCTCTGCGGGACCAGATCGTCGTTGAGCAGGACGATGTCGGCGCGCCGCGCCGGGGCGAGGCCGCCGATGTCGCCGTCCCTGGCGTAGCGCGTGGCCGGGTGCAGCGAACCCATGCTCCAGGCCGTGACGGGTTTCATGCCGTGCTTCACGGCCTCGCGCACGACCCAGTCCTGGCCGAAGAGGAAGAGGTCGTCGGCATCGCGGTCGTCGGTGCAGACGCAGACGCGCTTTGGGTTGGCCCCGAGCTCGGTGACGGTCTTGATCGCCAGCGGCAGCGAATGCCAGGGCGTGGTGGGCGGACCGCCGCGGAGGAAGATCCACAGGCCGTTCTCGAGGAAGTCGTCGGCGATATCGCGGTCGATGGATTCGTGGGTGTCGTTGATGCCGCTGGCGGCGCCGGCGGCGACGAATTCGCGGCCGTAGATGTGGCCGCAGACGGGCCGTCCGCGCTTGATGGCCTCGGCGAGGACGGCGTGGCTGCGCTTGTCGCCCAGGGCGACCTGCACGAAATCCATTTTCTCGCCGAGGGCGACGGCCTCGGGCCACTTGTCAAAGAGCCTGCCGATCTTGGCGGGCGTCAGGTCGCCGCCGGCGGTTTCGAAGTGCGCGGAGGTGGCCGGCACGGTGCTGGGCACGGTGAGGAAGATGTTGAGCGGGGCCTGCCGGGCATCGCGGAGCATCCACTCGATGCCAGCCGCGTCGCAGACGTTGCCGATCTCGTGGCTGTCGCAGAAGATCGTCGTCGTGCCGTTGAGCAGCGCGCCCTCGGCGTACGCGCAGGCTGTCATCATCGAGCTCTCGATGTGGATATGGGGATCAACGAGGCCGGGGGCGAGGATGCCGCCTCGCGTGTCGTAGACCTTGGTCTTGGAACCGGGGCCGGGCTGGAACGTGCCGGCGGGTTTCACGACGGCGATGCGGCCGGACTTGATCCAGATCTCGCGGTCGGCGTGGATCCGCTCGGTGTAGGTCGAGAGCAGGCGAGCACCGGTGAGGACGAGGTCGGGTGCCTCGCGACCCATGGCCACGGCGGCCAGGCTGCGGGTGACGGTGTGGAGCGGCGGGACAGAAAAGCGGGTGAGGGGCATGGTGACAGAATAGGCAGGAGCACCGCGGATGCCAGTCAGGGAAAATCTTGGGTAGGGCCGGTCTTTGACCGGCCCGATGGTAGCCGATGGGCCAGTCGGAGACTGGCCCTACACCAGCGCCGCGTGGAGGATTTCCACGGGGTGCAGCGCGGTGCGGCCGGTGCCGTCCTTGATCTGGTGGCGGCAACTTGTGCCGGGGGCGGCGATGAGGACGTCGCCGGCCGCGGCGCGGACGGCGGGAAAGAGGACGAGCTCGCCGATTTGTTGTGAGAGAGCGAAGTGCTCGGTCTCGTAGCCGAAGGACCCGGCCATGCCGCAGCAGCCGGAGGGAATGACGGTCACCTTGTGGCCGGCGGGCAGTTCGAGCATCTGCACCGTCGGCGTGAGCGACGACAGCGCCTTCTGGTGGCAGTGGCCGTGCAGTTTGATCGTGCGTTCGGCGGGATGGAACTGATCGGGGCGGATGCGGCCGGCGGCGGCTTCGCGGGCGATGAACTCGTCGATGAGCAGCGCGTTCTTCGCGAGGGCGTTCGCGGCGTCGAGGAGCCGGTCGGGCACGAGGTCGGGATACTCATCGCGGAAACCGAGAATACCGGACGGCTCGAGGCCGATGAGCGGGGTCTTCGCGGTGACGACCTCCTTGAGCAGCTCGACGTTGCGGATGGCGATCGCTTGGGCATCACGAACGAGTCCCTTGGAAATCTGCGCCCGGCCGCTCTCGAGGTGTGGGGGAATGATGACCTCGTAGCCGAGCCGGTTGAGGAGCTCGACAGCCTTGATGCCGATGGCGGCATCGGAATAGTTGGTCGATTCGTCGCAGAAGAGATGGACGCGGCCGTGGGGGAAAGGGGGTAGGGCCGGACCGCTGGGCCGGCCGCTGGCTTGCGAAGATTCTGACGGCGCGCCCAGCGGTCGCGCCCTACCGTTAATGCCGATTTTGTTTCCATGCTTCGCGTGCCACGCGACGAGGGTGGTGCCGTGCAGCGTGGGCAGGCTGCGTTGAGGCGCGAAGCCGGCAAGGCGCTTCACCAGGCCACTTGTAATATAATACGTTACAACGGCGTTGTAGAGGCGCGGGACTTTCGACGCCCATTTCATCGTGGTGGCGAAGTTGGCGATGATCCGCGAGCGCAGTGGCACGCCGTTGGCGTCGTAGTAGTGCTGCTGCCACTCGGCCTTGAGGCGGGCGACGTCGACGTTGGAGGGACACTCGGACTTGCAGCCCTTGCACGAGAGGCAGAGATCCATGACCTCCTTCACCTGCGTGCTGTCCCAGGCGTTCAGGCCTTCGCACGAGTCGGTGAGGACCTGCCGGAGCAGGTTGGCGCGGGCGCGGGTGGTGTCGGCCTCGTTGCGCGTGGCCATGAAGCTCGGGCACATCGTGCCGCCCATGAGGTGCGTCTTGCGGCACTCGCCGACGCCGTTGCATTTCTCGGCGGCGCGCAGCACGCCCTGGGCGTCGCGGAAGTTGAAGACCGTTTTGATCTGCGGCGCCGGGTGGTCCGGGCCGTGCCGCAGCGAGGTGTCCATCGGCGGCGTGTCGATGATCTTGCCCGGGTTGAACCGGCCGTGCGGGTCGAAGGTTTCCTTCACGCGGCGCATCATCGCATAGCACTCGGGGCCGACCATGAAGGGGATGAACTCGCCGCGCAGGCGGCCGTCGCCGTGCTCGCCGGAGAGCGAGCCGCGGTATTTTTTCACGAGGCGGGCGACGTCGGTCGCGATGCCGCGGAAGAACTTCAGGCCCGCGTGCGTCTTCAGGTCGAAGAGCGGGCGCGTGTGCAGCTCGCCGGCGCCGGCGTGGGCGTAGTAGACGGAGCTGATGCCGTATTTCCCGCGCATCAACTGGTCGAACTCGGCGATGTAGGCCGGCAGGTCCTCGACCGCGACCGCCGTGTCCTCGACGACCTCGCGCGGCTTGGCGTCGCCGGGGACATTCATCATGAGGCCCTGGCCGGCGCGGCGCAGGTCCCAGACCTTGTTGGCGTCGTCGCCCCGCAGCACCGGGAAGGCGTAGCCGAGCCCGGCGGCGCGCATTTCCTCCCCGAGGGTTTGCATCGTCCGCTCGATGACCGTGCGGTCGGCGTGGCGGACCTCGATGACGAGCACGGCGCCGGGGTCGCCTTGCACGAAGAAGCGGTTTTTCGCCTGCTCGAGATTGGCCTTGGTGCACTCGAGGATGTGGCGGTCGATGAGCTCGCAGCCGAACGGCCGGTGGCGCATCGCGATGAGCGTGGCGTGCAGCGAATCCTGGACGGTCTTGAAGTGCGCGCACATCAGCGCGCCCGGCGGCGGGAGCGGCTCGACGTTCAGCTCGTACTCGACGCCGAGGAACAGCGTGCCTTCGGAACCGGCGAGGAGCTGGCAGAGATTAAAGGGCTTGGCGTTCGCCGGGTCGAAGACGTTGCACTCCATCAAGCGGTCGAGCGCGTAGCCGGTGTTGCGGCGCGTGACCGTGGGCTTCGGGTAGTTGTCGCGGATGAGCTGGCGGTTCTTCGCGTCACCGAGCAGGTCGCGGACGGTGCGGTAGATTTTTGTCTCGAGCGTGTCGTGTCCGGCGCACTTGGCGGCGAACTCCGCCGGCGTGAGCGGGCCGAAGGTCACCGCGGAGCCGTCGCTCAGGAAGCCGCGCACGGAGACGACATGTTCGCGTGTGGTGCCGTGGACGATGGAGTTGGCGCCGCAGGAGTTGTTGCCGACCATGCCGCCGATCATCGCGCGGTTGGCGGTGGAGGTCTCGGGAGTGAAGAAGAGGCCGTGCGGCTTGAGGTAAAGGTTGAGCTCGTTGCGCACGACGCCCGGCTGGACACGCACGCGGCGGGCGGCGGCATCGAGGGCAACGATGCCGTTCAGGTGGCGGCCGACGTCGACGACGATGCCGGAACCGACGACCTGGCCGGCGAGGGACGTGCCCGCCGTGCGCGGGATGAGCCCGAGGTCGTGCTCATTCGCAAAGGCGATCAGCTCGCGCAAGTCCGCCTCGGTCCGTGGCAGCGCGACGGCGACGGGCATCTCCTGGTATTCGGAGGCGTCGGTCGCGTAGAGCGCGCGCATCGTCCGCCCCGTGTGCAGCTCGCCCGTGAGCCGGCCGGCCAGCGGGGATAGATCGGGCGGGGCGGGGGTCATGAGGCCATTGAACACGAAGCAGCCCAGCAGCAAAGACCAAAGCCGGGAGGAAAAACACAAAGAAACAAAGGAGCCAAGCCAGCCCTTGATTCACGGAAGGAGACTTTGCTGTTTCGCTGCTTTGTGTTCTCCAAAGCCAGAACAGGCTTGGTTAATGGCCACCGGCATTTATGACATAAGGAAAATCCCCATGTCTTCCCTGCAAACTCCCGACAACTTCAACTGGCCGCTGGCCTATGAGGCGGAGGCGCTGCTCTCCACTTATATCAACGCGTTCCTGGAACGGAACTCATTCGCGCGCACCCTGGCGCAGCGGATGCACGCCGAGACCGGCACGGAGTTTTTTGAATGGACGGACAGCTTTGTCGTCTCCCGCGGCCATGAGGCGGCTTTTCGCGCGGCGGGGTTCCTGACGGAAAAAGTCGAGGCACCCGCGCACATCATCGTGCTCGCGCATCCGCATGCCATGCTGCCGCGCGTGCGGGTCTGCACGCAATCGCCGGAATCAGCCTGGCCGATTGCGCTGCTGGTGCGGCCGGAGTTCCTGGCGGACTTCATGGGCCGGCACGGCCTGACGGGGGAAATCGACGGCGCACCCGGTGCACGCTATCGGACGGTGACGGTGAGCCAGGAAAACGGCACCACCCTCCGCGCGTGCGAGCGGCTGGGCTACCGCGGCTACCTCACCCGCGAACCGCCGCCGGGCTTTGCCGCCGCCGTGCTGCAGGTCCGCGAGCTGTGGCGCGCGCGGAAGCGCGACTGCGCCTCCGATGACGAGGGCGTGAAAATCGCCTTCGACGTGCTGCGGAAGAGCATCGACCTCGTCGGCCGCGAGGTCGCCTGCGAGCTGTATTTTGCCGAGGAGCGCGAGTTCTGGATGTTCCGCAACCGCGCGGGGCGCGTCCAGAAGCGCCGGCAGGACCAGCTCGGCCTCGGCTGGGCGAACCACGACCATCACACCTACCGGTGCTCGCGGCGGTATTTCCCCGACCTGGTGAAGTTCATGGAACTGCTCGGGCTGGAGAAGCGCGAGCGCTTCTACGCCGGCGCCGAGGCGGGGTGGGGCGCGCAGGTGATGGAGACCGCGGCGGTCGGCATCGTGGTCTTCGCCGACGTGGACCTGCTGCCCGACGAGGTGGACGAGGATTACGCGACCCAGCGCCTGCCCGAGATCCCCGCGGCCCGCACGGTCGGGCTCTGGTGCGGCCTGCACGGCGACAGCTTCCTGCAGGCAGGCATGCACCACCTCGAGGCACGGTTCAACCACCCGCTGCTCAAGGAGCAGCTCGCGGCCGAGGGCATCGTCACGATGAAACCTTTCTCGGATTTCCCCTTCCTCAAGCAGGCGTTCACCGAGGGCGAGCGCTGGCCGGTGGATCCCCGGCGCGTGGCCGTGCTCCAGGCGAAGGGCATCATCACGCCGGCGCAGGCCGCGGGTTTCGTCAAGGACGGCGCCATTGGCAGCCACCTCGAGAACCTCGAGCGCAAGGGCGGCTTCAAGGGCTTCAACCAGAAGGCCGTCAGCGTCATCATCGCCGCCACCGACCCGCGCAAGGTGCAGGAAGCGGCCCACGCCCAATAATCCGACGCCCATGAAAATCGGAATTGTCGGCGCCGGCAAAGTTGGCGGCACCATCGCCACCCTCCTCGAATCCTGCAAGTTCTGCCAAAGCGTCGCGCTCGCGGACGCTCGGTCGGGCATCGACCTGAAGGGGCTCAAGAAATCCAGGTTCGTCCAGGTGGACGTGAAGCAGGCGGCCAAACTCGCCGCCTTTGTGCAGAGCGTGGACGCCGTCGTCAGTGCCGCGCCCTATTTTCTCAACAAAACCATCGCCAGTGCTTGTGCGAAGGCGGGCGTCAGCTACTTCGACCTCACCGAGGACGTGGAGACGACAGCCTTCATCCAAAAGCTGGCGAAGAAGGCGCCGAAGGCCACGTTCATGCCGCAGTGCGGACTCGCCCCCGGAGCGATCAACATCGTGGGCGGTTCGCTGGCGTCGTCGCTCCAGTATGTGCGCAACTGCGAGATGCGCGTCGGGGCGCTGCCGCTCAACGCGAGCAACCAGATGAAGTATTACCTGAGCTGGAGCACGGCCGGGCTGATCAACGAATACTGCCAGGTTGGCGAGGCCCTGCACGGCGGGAAACTCGTCACGACCATGCCGCTCGACGGCGTGGAGCGCATCACGATCGATGGCACCGAATACGAGGCCTTCAACACCTCGGGGGGCGTGGCGACGATGTGCCAGACCTTCGCCGGCAAGGTCGGCGACCTGAACTACAAGACCATGCGCTACCCCGGCCACCGCGACCTGATGAAGTTCCTCCTGCAGGACCTCAACCTCGCGCCACGCCAGGAACTGGTCACACAGATCTTCGACCAGGAGGTGCCGCTTACCGAGTCGGACGTCGTGGTTTTCTATGTCAGTGTCGTCGGCAACGAGTCGGGCGGCGGGCTCAAGCAGCGCAGCTTCATCAAGAAGATGCATGGCGACACGATCCACGGCCGGAAGCTCAACGCCATCCAGCTCACGACCGCCGCGGGCATCACCGGCGTACTCGAGCTTTTCGCCCAGCGGAAGCTCGGCCCGGGCTTCGTCCGGCAGGAATCGGTGTCGCTGAAGGATTTCCTCGGCACGCGGTGGGGTGGGAGGGTATATGGAGAGTGAAATCTTCAACTGTAGGAGCGGCTTTACGCCGCGATTCATCGCGGGATAAACCCGCTCCTACGAAAGACGCACCATGCCAAAATCCACTTCGGTCTCCGCTGTCGCCAAGGCGATCTTCCCTAAGCTCGGGCTTTCGCTGAAGAGTCCCAACCCCGGCGTCTTTGCCGGCACCTGGGGCGGTTCCGGTCCCGTGCTGGAGAAATATTCCCCGGTGGACGGTTCGCTCCTCGGCAAAGTGCAGCAGGCCTCCGCCGCCGACTACGAGCGGGCAGTCACCGCCGCGCACGCTGCGTTTCTGGCCTGGCGCGACCTGCCCGCCCCCAAGCGCGGCGAGGTCGTCCGCCGCTATGGTGACGCCCTGCGCGGGCTGAAGAAGGAACTCGGCCAGCTCGTCGCGCTCGAGGCCGGCAAGATCCTTGCCGAGGGCGAGGGCGAGGTGCAGGAGATGATCGACATCTGCGACTTCGCCACCGGTCTCTCGCGCCAGCTGCACGGCCTGACCATCGCCTCGGAGCGGCCCGGCCACCGCATGATGGAGCAATGGCAGCCGCTCGGCGTGGTTGGCATCATCTCAGCCTTCAACTTTCCCGTCGCGGTCTGGGTCTGGAACAGCGCCCTCGCGGCCGTGTGTGGCGACAGCACGCTCTGGAAGCCTTCCGAGAAAACCCCGCTTACGGCCATCGCCTGCATCAAGCTGGCCGAGAAAGTCTGTCGCGACTGCGGTGTGAATCCCGCGATTTTCTCCCTCGTCATCGGCGACGGCCCCTCGGTCGGCGAACTGATGAGCAATGATAAGCGTATCCCGCTGGTCTCGGCCACGGGCTCGACCCGCATGGGCCGGCGGGTGGGCGAGGTGGTGGCCAGGCGTTTCGGCCGGTCACTCCTGGAGCTCGGCGGCAACAACGCGATCATCGTGACGCCATCCGCCGACCTGAAGCTGGCGCAACGGGCCATTCTCTTCGGCGCGGTCGGCACGGCCGGCCAGCGCTGCACGAGCACGCGCCGCATCTTTGTCCACGAATCCATCCTGAAGAAGTTTTCTGCTGCGCTGGTCGCGGCCTACAAGTCCCTGCCGATCGGTTCGCCGTTGGAAAGAGGCACTCTGGTCGGCCCGCTCATCGATGAGGCGGCGGTGCAGGCGATGCAGGATGCCATCACCCAGCTGAAGCTGCACGGCGGCAAGGTCCTGTTCGGCGGTGGCCCCGTTCGGCAGGCTCAGGGCAGGCGGCTCAAGGGTACCTATGTCACGCCGTGTATCGCCGAGGCGAAGAACGAGTGGCCGGTCGTCCAGCACGAGACTTTCGCGCCGATCCTCTATGTGATGGGCTACAAGAATCTGGGCGACGCCATCGCGATGCAGAACGCCGTGCCGCAGGGCTTGAGCTCGGCGATTTTCACGACAGATCTGCGCGAGGCGGAGCAATTCCTGTCCGCCCGCGGCAGCGATTGCGGCATCGCCAACGTCAACATCGGCACGAGCGGGGCGGAGATCGGCGGGGCTTTCGGTGGCGAGAAGGAGACCGGCGGTGGCCGCGAGAGCGGCAGCGATGCCTGGAAGGCGTACATGAGGCGCCAGACTGTGACCATCAACTATTCCGACTCACTTCCCCTGGCCCAGGGTATTAAGTTCGGGGATTGAGGTAGGGGCGATTGCCCCCAATCGCCCGGGCCGTTGAGGGCAACGGCCCCTACCAGCCTGCGGCCTAGCGGAAGCTGACTTCCCCAAGCATGCCGGCTCCGCCGGGCCGAATACGCGAAAATCTGGAATTTCAAGGCCGATTTTCAGTTTCCGGGTCCCCCCGGGTGACGGTGGTGCCATGGCCCTTGGTCCAATATCTCTTGCCGGCCCTAATCGGTAGGCTGGTGGTCGAACCAGCCACAGGCGTTGGAATTGCGGCTGCATTTTCCCTCAACCCCAACCACAGAAAACTTATGATACCAAGACCCACCTCCGTCAGTCGCGGCCTCGCCCTGCTGACCGCTGGCGCGGCGCTTCTCGGCGCCCTGACCGCAGCCCATGCCCAGCAGAAAAAGCCCAACATCCTCGTGATCTGGGGTGATGACATCGGCACCTGGAACATCAGTCATAACAATCGCGGCATGATGGGCTACAAGACGCCCAACATCGACCGCATCGCCCGCGAAGGCGTCGGCTTCACCGACTACTACGCCCAGCAGAGCTGCACCGCCGGTCGCGCTGCGTTCATCAGCGGTTCCGTTCCGGTCCGCTCCGGCATGACCAAGGTCGGCATGCCCGGCGCCAAGGAGGGCTGGCAAAAGACCGACGTCACCATGGCCACCGTCCTCAAGAGCCTCGGCTACGCCACGGGCCAGTTCGGCAAGAATCACCAGGGCGACCTTGACGAACACCTGCCCACCATGCACGGCTTCGACGAGTTCTTCGGCAGCCTCTATCACCTCAATGCCGAGGAGGAGCCCGAGGAGCGCGACTACCCGAACGACCTGAAGCTGCCCAGCGGCAAAACCTTCCGTCAGCAATACGGTCCGCGCGGCATCATCAAGTCCAAGGCCGATGGCAAGGGTGGCCAGACCATCGAGAACCTTGGTCCCCTCACCAAGAAGCACATGGAAACCATCGACGACGAGACCCTCGCCGCCGCCAAGGAATTCATCCAGCGCCAGGTCAAGGCCGGGAAGCCCTTCTTTTGCTGGTGGAACGCGACCCACATGCATTTCCGCACCCACGTGAAGCCCGAGCAGATCGGCATCTCCGGGCAGGACGAATACGGCGACGCCATGGTCAGCCACGACCTGAATGTCGGCGAACTCCTCAAGCTGATCGACGACCTCGGCCTCGCCAACGACACCATCGTCCAGTACTCGACCGACAACGGCCCGCATTACAACACCTGGCCCGATGCCGGCACGACGCCCTTCCACGGCGAGAAGAACTCGAACTGGGAAGGTGCCTTCCGCGTGCCTTGCTTCATCCGCTGGCCCGGCCACTTCCCCGCCGGGGTCACGCTCAACGGTATCGTCTCACATGAGGACTGGCTCCCCACGTTCGCCGCCATCGCCGGTGCCCCGGACATCAAGGAAAGGCTGCTCAAGGGGGGCGTCGAGCTCAACGGCCGCACCTACAAGAACCACATCGACGGATACAACCTGACTGACTACCTCAGCGGCAAGACCACCGACGATCCCCGCAAGCAGTTCATCTACGTCGGCGACGACGGCGATGTCATGGCCATCCGCGTAGGTGACTGGAAGGCAATCTACCTCGAAAACCGCGCGACCAAGCTGCAAGTGTGGCGCGAGCCCCTCATCAAACTGCGCCTCCCGCTGCTCTTCAACCTGCGTCGCGATCCGTTCGAGAAGTCCTACGACAGCTCCAACACCTATCACGACTGGATGCTCTCCCGTGCCTTCGTGCTCGTGCCGCTCCAGACCGTGGCCAGCCAGTTCCTTCTGTCCATGAAGGAATTTCCGCCGAGCCAGACCCCGGGCGACTGGAGCCTCGAGACGCTGGAAAGGCAGATCAAGAGCATGACCACCGCCGGCGAGTAATTCCACATCGCGACTTATGCGGGCGCCGTCGGGCCACGGCGGCGCCTTTTTCTTTCCCTTCATCCCGCTGCACCCGGCATCGCTTGAAGACCGTCGTCAGCAGGCAGGACGACTGGAAAAGCATTTATCCGAAGTGAGCCGATGACACCAGCCTTCGCAGTCCTTTGTAGGAGCCTGCTTGCAGGCGATGAGAGACGCCTGCCTAAGGACGAGGCTAAGAGTCGCCTGCAAGCAGGCTCCTACAACCGCGGCAGATCGAAGCGCCCGCGCCACCTGCCGGTCTTCGCGCTCCTTGGTGCGCTGGCCTGGGCCGTGGCGGGCGGGGTCGCCGCCCGCGCCCAGTCCGAGGAATCCGAGCTGCCGCCCGCGCCCGGGGAGTTCGTCCCGGCCGAGCCGCCGCCTCCGTCCGAGGCGTTCGCCGTGCCGGATGTGCCGCATGCGTGGCTGGAGGGATTCAAGAGGCACGAGCATGGAATGACGCTCAAGGTTGGTTTGGTGACGCTGGTCGATTACAGCGCCTTCAGCCAGGACACGGCCAGCCTCGGCCAGGTCGGCAAGCAGGCGGACCAGTGGGAGGCCCGCGCCGCGCGCCTGATGTTTCGCGGCACGCTGGGCACGGACTACAAGGTCAGCTACCTGCTCGCGGGCGAATACAAGGGCTTCGAGACCGAGCCGGAGAATCTGTGGAACCTGACCGACGTCTCGCTCACCTTTCCGCTCGGCGGTCCGGCCACCCGGCTCACGGTCGGCAAGAGCAAGGAGACCTTCTCCTACGAGATGGTCGGTGATGCCGCCAACCTGCCGCACCCGGAGCGTGTGCTCAGCCCGTTCTTTGTCTCGCGCAACCTCGGCGTCAAAATCAGCCGCGTCCTCGGCGCGGACCAGCGGATGACCGCTTCCGCCGGCGTGTTCAACGACTGGTTCGTGACGGGGGACGACCTGGCGGACGGCGGCACCGATGTCACGGCGCGCGTCACCGGGCTCGCCTGGGACCGGAGTGACGGCACAAGCTTCCTGCATCTCGGCGCCGCGGTGCGCTACGCCGGCGCGGACCACGACACGATGCGCTACAAGGGCCGGCCCGAGTCGAACGTGACGGACGACTATGTGGATACGGGCGATCTGACCGGCGACCACGCCTGGCATCTCGGCCTCGAGGCATTGTGGAACCAGGGACCTGTTTCCGTGCTCGCCGAATACAACCACGCGGCGGTGAGCTCGGCCGCCTCCGGCGATCCCGGTTTCTCCGGCTATTACCTCACGGGCAGCTGGGTGCTGACCGGGGAAACACGACCGTACGACCGCACGGTGGGTTTCGCGCGCCGCGTCATGCCCCGGGGCCGCTGGGGCGCGCCCGAGCTCGTCGCGCGCTTCTCGCACGTGGACCTCAACGACGGTGTGGTGCAGGGCGGTTCCTTCGACAAGACCTACCTCGGCGTGAACTGGTGGGCCACGCGGAAGTGGAAAGCAGGCTTCGGCTGGGGCCGGACGAAGCTGGAGCGCTTTGGAACCATCGGCGTGACCGACAGTTACCTGACCCGGCTGCAATGGATCTACTGAGCAAGCCCGGTCTTCAACCTTTGCCCACCAAAACCCCTGAAGAAACCCCCGATAAAAAATCAGACTGGAGGATACGCCCATGAAACCAAACCGCCCTTTTCTCGCTCGTCCCCCGAGGTCGACGCAAATGTTCATTGCGGGCCTCCTCCTGCTGACGTTGGCCCTGACGCCCGGCTGGGTGTTCGCCGATCCGGGCGGGCGGCTGATCTTTCTCGGGTGGACCCGGGATCTGCAGCACTCGGTCTGGCTCTCAGCGGTCCGGCCCGGGGTCTATGACCTCAAGTCGGCGCAATACAACCAGACCATCGATTTTTGGACGCAATCGAGGAACGGGGTGCGCCTGTCAGTTTCGTTCGACCGGCAGGAATACGGCGGCACCCATAATCTGTTCACCCAGATCACGGACCAATATTCCCAGTATGAGAATATTGTCACCTCGACCAACCAGCAGCCGGGCCGGCCGCTCCTGCCCAACACGATGCCGCCGCTGCCGCCGCGCGACCAAATCATTTCCAAGATCAAAAACTGGTACGACAACAAGGGTAACGGGGGCGGGGGCAGCGAAAACGGCAATGGCGGTGATGGCGGGGACAACGGCCACCATCAGGGTGGGGGCAACAGCGGCAACGGCAGCGGCAATGGGGGCGATGGCGGGGACCATGGCGACAATGGGAATCACGGTAGCGGAAATAACGGCAATGGGAACGGCGGGGACGGCAACCATGGCAACGGTGGCGATAACGGGAATCACGGCAACGGGAACAACGGTAATCACAACGGCGGCGGGAACAGCGGAAATGGCGGTGGCAACGGCGGGGATGGCGGTGGAGGCAACAACGGCAACCACGGCGGCGGAAACGGCGGAAATAATGGCGGTGGGAATAACGGTGGCGGGAACGGAAATGGAGGTGGTAACAACGGCGGTGGTAACGGAGGGAATAATGGTGGGGGCAACAATGGTGGTGGTAACAACGGGGGAGGGGGCTCCGGCGGAAACCTTCCCGGCGTCACACCCGAGGTGCCCGGCGGGGTGACACCTCCGATTGCAACTTTACCACCGAGTGGTGTGACCCCGGAAGTGCCTGGCGGGGTGACCCCGCCGATCGGAACACTTCCGCCTAGTCCCCCGCCGACGGGCCTCACGCCCACGGTTCCGACAGCGCCGGGTGGGGTGACGCCGCCGATTGCGACGCTGCCACCGAGTGGGTTGACACCCACTGTGCCCACGATCCCCGGTGGCGTCACCCCGCCGATTGGCACGGTGCCGCCTACGGGCGTGATGCCAACCTTACCGCCTGCACCACCGACTGGGGTGATGCCGACGTTGCCGCCCGGTGGCGGCGGCGGAAGTGGCGTGACGCCACCGATCGCAACTCTGCCCCCGACGGGTGTAATGCCGACGTTGCCTCCGGGTGGCGGCGGCGGAACTGGTGTGACACCTCCGATCGCCACGCTGCCCCCGACTGGCATGATGCCAACTTTGCCTCCTGGAGGCGGCGAAACTGGCGTGACGCCGCCAATCGCGACTCTGCCGCCGACGGGCCTCACGCCCACGGTTCCGACAGCGCCGGGCGGGGTGACCCCGCCAATCGCGACGCTGCCACCGACTGGTGTGATGCCGACGGTACCGGGTGGAGTCACCCCGCCCATCGCCACACTTCCACCAGGCGGAATCACCCCCACCGTGCCCGGCGGCGTAACGCCGCCGATTGCTACTCTTCCACCGAGTGGCGTCATGCCCACGGTGCCCGGTGGCGTCACTCCACCGATTGCGACCCTCCCACCCACCGGAATCACGCCGACCGTCCCCGGTGGTGTGACCCCACCGATCGCCACGCTCCCGCCGACCGGGGTGATGCCCACCTTGCCGGGTGGGGTGACGCCTCCCATTGGCACGCTCCCGCCGACAGGCCTTACGCCGACCGTGCCGCCTGTTGGTGCTGGCGGCGGAGCTGGCGTGACGCCTCCGATTGCAACGCTGCCCCCGACCGGGGTGATGCCGACTTTACCCGGCGGAGTGACGCCACCGATTGGGACGGTACCGCCAACTGGGGTGATGCCAACCTTGCCGCCTGCACCGCCGACTGGAGTGATGCCGACTTTACCCGGCGGAGTAACGCCTCCTATTGGTACGCTGCCCCCGAGTGGGTTGACACCCACTGTGCCCACGGCCCCCGGTGGCGTCACCCCACCGATCGGTACAGTGCCGCCGACCGGGGTGATGCCAACCTTGCCGCCTACACCCCCGACTGGGGTGATGCCGACGTTGCCGCCCGGTGGTGCTGGCGGTGGAAATGGTGTGACACCTCCGATCGCAACTCTGCCTCCGACCGGCGTGATGCCAACCTTGCCGCCTACACCACCGACCGGAGTAATGCCGACGTTGCCCGGTGGTGTGACGCCACCGATTGGTACGCTGCCCCCGAGTGGCCTCACGCCGACCGTGCCTCCCGTTGGCGGCGGAACTGGCGTGACGCCGCCGATCGCAACTCTGCCGCCGACTGGTGTGATGCCAACCTTACCGCCTGCACCACCGACCGGAGTGATGCCGACGTTGCCGGGTGGCGTGACGCCACCGATCGCGACTTTGCCCCCGACTGGAGTGATGCCGACGCTCCCACCGGGTGGAGCTGGCGGCGGAGCTGGCGTAACCCCACCAATTGGCGTCATACCCGAGCGTCCCATCGTGGTGCCGCCAACAGGTGTAATGCCGACGTTGCCGCCGGGTGGCAGCGGAACTGGCGTGACCCCGCCGATCGCGACTCTCCCGCCAACAGGCGTAATGCCGACACTACCACCTGGTGGTGGCGGCGGAGCTGGTGTGACGCCCCCGATTGCAACTCTGCCGCCGACCGGGGTGATGCCCACCTTGCCTGGTGGGGTGACGCCTCCCATTGGCACGCTGCCGCCGAGTGGCCTCACGCCCACTGTCCCACCCGTTGGTGGCGGCGAAACTGGCGTGACGCCACCGGTTGGAACCCTCACGCCGACTGGCGTGATGCCGACCGTGCCGCCGGGTGGCGTGATACCGACGCTGCCTGGTGGGGTGACGCCGCCGATTGGCACGCTGCCGCCGACCGGCCTCATGCCGGATCGTCCCGAGGGGGGCTTGCTGCCGGATGTCCTGCTGCCCGGAGGCGGGGGCTCCTATCCGCCGGGAGGCGGGCCCGGCGTCGCGCACCGGGTGGGCGACATTGTCGCCACGGAACAGGCTTTGATCCCCAAGCACGGTTGGAATGTCTGGATGGACGCAACCTACCTGGATATCTCGGACACCAAGAGCAGCGCCGGGGCCAAGGGCACCACCAGGATGCTCACCTTTGGCGCCGACACCATCCTGCGGCCGGGCCTCATCCTCGGCTTCACCTCCGGCTGGCAGGATGCGCACACCACGCTTTACGAGGGCGCCATGCGGATCGAGTCCGACGGCTACAACCTCGGCCCCTACCTGGCGTGGCAATGCTCCGAGCGCTGGATGATTGATGGCGCCCTGACCTACAGCCAGCTGGACAACACCCAGCGCGTCCTCGTCCTCAACGGGGCCTACGAGTCGCAGACCTTCACCGCGTCCCTCGGGGCGAGTGGGAATTATCGATGGGGTCGGACCATGATCCGGCCGCGCCTGGCGGTGAACTACGGCACCAACTGGGCCGACGCCTACAACCTGACCGGCACGCTGCTCGGCACCCCGCTGGATTTGTTCCAGCCCGATGACGAATACGACACGGGTACGGTGACCTCCTCGGTGGAATTCAGCCGGGTCTACTTCTTCAACGACCGCACGCCGGTGATGCCGTACCTGAACCTCGAGGCCAACTACGCCTTCCAGCATCTCGGCAAGGGTGACACGCTGACCGGGGACCTGTCCGAAGTGCGCACCTCATCCTGGTCCGGCGCCGCGCGTGTCGGCATGCGCATCCTTCTGTCGCCCGTGACCAACCTCACGCTGAGCGGTGGCTACACGAGCATCGGCCAGGATGGCATGGATATCTCCGAATGGCGGCTCTACCTGTCCCATGCATTCTAAAGCGGTTTAACCTGAAGTATGGCCGCGAAAGAACGCATAGATCGCAAGGAAGAGTAAACTGAATCGATGGTCTTTGTGCTCCTTGCGTTCTATTGCGGCAAAAAACGGGCTCTGCTCCGGCTACGACATTCTTTAATCCGCTGGAGCAAACAGGGTCGGAGTCCAGCAACTTGAGCGCCCGGGGATGGAGGCGGCGGAATGCACCAGTGGCAGTTTGAAACACTTGGGTAGAGTGCTAATTTCAGAAACCCGTCTTGGTTAGGGCGAATCCTCCGGATGAGCCGCGGCTCGTCGGGACGACTTGCCCTACCAAATCAGGACACGACCGGCACCTGGGCGGTCCTGACGTTGCGGGCTGCCGGGCAGGGAAGTCCCATATGGTTGCCCTAAGGGCCAATATACACGAATCGGAATTTCGGTTAAAGCAAAGGGTAACTCACCCACTCAACCAACCATGAACGCAACGCACCGTTGGTTTGTCGCGGCCCTCGCGTTCTGCACCGCCTCATCGTTGTTCGCCCAGTCCTCCCAGCAGATCACGATCAATGCCGTCGTGCCGGTGATGATGAACCTCAGCGTGGACACGAACAATGTGGCGTTCAATTTCGAGCAGGGCGACTACCGGCCCGATGGCACCGCCGACAAGGAGATGGTGAATGCCACGACCTTCAAGGTCGCGGCGAATACCCGGTGGCGCCTCTTCGTTTCGTCCAACAACCTGCTCTTTTCCTACTCGGCCGCCGGGAGCGGGCGGAATCCCCGGAAGAGCTGCGGCGACCTGTCGCTGAGCCCGAACAACTCCATCGGCTACTCTGCCGTCAGCGTCATCGGCCAGGCCATCGCGAGCGGCCGGCCCGGTGGCGCCGAGGATATCGGCAACCGCATCCCCGTAAGTTACAAGCTGCACACCTCGCTGGCGGATGACCCGCCCGGCACCTACACCCTTACCCTTACTTTCACCTTGATGCCCGGCTAGCCCCTCGGGCGCGCCTTCCCGCCGGAGCAATGCCCTTCCCATGAATACCACCCGCCGTTTCCTGGTCGCGACCCTCGCCCTCTGGGCCGGCTCGTCGCTGTTCGCCCAATCGTCCCAGCAGGTCACCGTCAACGCCGTCGTGCCGGTGATGATGAACCTGACCGTGGATACCAATAATGTCGTCATGACCTTCGCGCAAGGCGACTACAAGGCCGACGGCACCGCCGACAAGGAGGTGTTGAACGCCACCACCTTCAAGGTTTCGTCGAACTCGCGCTGGCGCCTGTACGTTTCCTCGAACAGCCAGAGTTTTTCCTTCAACCCGAGTTCCGGCGGCCAGAACCCGGGCAAAAATTGCGGCGACCTTTCGCTGAGCCCGAACAACACCAACGGCTATTTCTCGGTCACCACCGGCAACAAGGACATCGGCAACGGCATGCCCGGCGGCTTCGACGATGCGGGGCACAGCATCCCCGTGAACTACAAGCTGCACACCACGCTGGCCGGCGATCCTCCGGGCACCTACACGCTCACCCTCACGTTTACCCTGATGCCCGGCTAAGCCCGTGTCGGCCTCCCGGTGCCGCCTCTTGCTTGCTCTCGTCGCCGGTCTGCTGGTGACGGTCGGCCCGGCGGAAGCCCTGTTTCGTCCGGATAGCCGAGGGTCCCAGAAGATCCGCCTCAACAACACCTCCGTCACCATCATCGTGCCTGCCTCCGCCTTTGACCGTCGTACCGGTACTGCTGTGGTCACCGTTCCCCGGGCGATCACCGGGGAGGTGCACTCGAGCCAGCCTTGGACGCTGCGGGTTCGCGCCGAAAGCGGCCAGGTACCCAATCGCGGCGGCACGGACACCAAGTCGTGTTCGGACCTGGCCGCCCGGGGCAGCGGCGAACCCAGCTTCCGGCCGCTCTCGGTCACACCCACGGCCGTGATCGTTGGCGACAAAACCCACGGGTGGGAGCCCATCGCCATCGATCTCCAACTCACCGCCCAAGTGTCCGCCGATGGCGACGGCGATGCCGCCGGCGCCTATAATTTCAGCATCCGCTTTGACATCGATTAACTCTAACTCCCCCATGAAATCATTCCCGTTGTTCCTCCGCCTGTTGGCGTTGTCCGCCCTCACCCTGGCCGCCGGCGTGCTGCGCGCCGACCATTCGTTCGGCGTCGACCGCACCGAGCTGGTCACCGACCTCGTCCCCCACGCCGCGCGCACCCTGCGCTTCACGGTCAACAATCCCGGCAGCGAGGCGCAGCCTTTCACGGTGTATGCCGAGGACTTCAACGTCGCCGACGGTGCGCCGGTGTTCGGCGAGAAGCCCGGCCCGCGGGCGCTGGCCGCGAAGCTCACCGTGTTTCCCGCCAGCTTCGAACTCAAGCCGGGTGAGTCGCGCGAGGTCGCCGTGACGCTCGCCCCGGGAGCCGGACCGTTCACGGCGGGCTCCTATTACGCGGCGTTGTTCGTGCAGAGCTCGCGCCTGACGGATGCCGTGCCCGGCGCGAACGGCTCGCGCATCGTGGTGGCCCGCCGCCTCGGGGTCTATTTCATCGCGGATTGCCAGCCGGAAGCCAAGCCGCTGCCCGCCGACGTCGCCATGACCGCCCTCACGCTGACGCCCGCCGGCGTCGTGCTGCGCATCAAGAACCCGTCGCCCTACATGCGCTTCGTCACCAACGGCAGCCTGCAGGTGACCAGCCTGGGCGGCGGCAAGCCCGTTGCCATCCCGGTGCGCGCATTCCGCCTCCTGCCCGGCACCGAGACCACCATCGAAACTCCCGTCCCGGCGAAGGTGAAGGCCGGCGAAGCCAACGTGCTGGCCGTGGTCGATTACGGGGCCGAGGAACTGCTGGTGGGCGAGGCGAGGCTCAAATTCTGAATGCACCTCTCTCCGCTCTTCGCCGATACGGTGGCACCGCGGTGCTGGTTCTCCTGTCCCTCGGGGCAACCCGCCTGAGCGCGGCCAGTCCGGCGGTCCAGCTCGCGTTCGCCGCGCCCGAGGCGAGCGCGGGCACCTTCCAGCCGCTGCGGCTCGTCACCGACCTGCCGGGCCCGCCGCGGTCGGTGGTGGTGCGCCTGGTCTTGCCCCCGGGGGCGCGCACCGTCCGGCCGATCGACCGCATCGACGTCGGCGGCGGCCGGCCGCGCACCTATGTCTTCAACATCCTCGTGCCGGCGGGACTGCCGGCGGGCACCTTTGCTGTCACCGGCGAGGTGCGGGATGACAGCCGGGTGTGGCCGTTGCATGCGACGCTCCGGATCCGGGCCGACCCGAAGGCCCAGGTGGCGCGGCTGCCGGCGGACGCCATCGTCGTGCCAGCCGACGAAAAGGCGACGAACCAGTTCACCGTCTTCAACCGGGGCAACATTCCGCTCGAATTCGAGTTCAAGCTGCAGCCGAACCCGGACCTGCAGGCGCGGATCGAGCCGAAGAAAGTCACCCTCGCGCCCGGGGCGGAGGCCGCGGTGGAGGTGACCGCCCAGCCGCAGCAACACGTCAGCACCCTGCTCGAGACCTCGCTCTTCGCGGGCGTCGAGGCGCACAGCGACGATTTCGTGCAGCGCGACACGGTCGGATTCGATTTCGCCTTCATGCCCCTGAACCCCGATCCCGGTCCGCTGTTCGCCCAGCTGGAGGGTGACCTTGTGCCCGGCGGGCTCGTGGCGGACAACAACGGGGCGTCCCTCGGTTTCGCCGGGCGGTTCACGCTGGCCGGCAACGTGTCCGCCGGCACCCGGCTCGAAATGTCGGGGGCGGACGGGCGCATTTCGTCGGGCGGGTCGCGGGTGGGTTTGGCGGACCGGGATTTCATGCGCGTGGCGTTGCAGGGTGACTGGGGTGACGTGGCCGGCGGCCTGGTCACCCCGCCGGATTTCGGCCTGCTGGAACCGAGTACGCAGGGTCGCGGCGGGCTGGCGGACCTCGTGCGGGGGGAATGGCGGGTGGCGCTGTTCGGCACGCGCGACACCTACCCGGGATTCGCGCGCGAGACCCTGGGCCTGCTGGTGCGCCAGCCCGACGGCCCATGGGAGTTTGGTGCCCTGGCCCAAAACAACATGTCCGCCGGCTCGCCCGATTCCCGCCGCATTGGCGGCCACGTGCAATACCACTGGATCCGCGGCGCGTTCGACTCGCAGACACAGCTCGCGGCCGCCGAGATCACCCCCGGGTCATACGGCGTGAGCTTCGGTGGCGAGGAGCAGTTGAGCTGGCAGGGCGAGCACCTGGCCCTCGACGGCACGGTGCAATTGTCCCAGGAAGGCTTCGACCTCGCCGGGCTCAACTCCCGCGAAAGCAACGGCACGGTCTCCTGGCGGCAGGAACCGTGGCTGGGGTATGCGCGGGCCGTGGCGGCGAAGGACGACGGCAGCCTGGGCATGGAAGTGCAGCGCCGGCGGGATCGCGGCCTGGTCGAACTGCCGGAGGAAATCGTCGAGCTGACCACCGGTGACACCAGCCGGCGGCGCGAATACGAGGCCGGCGTGAACCGCCAGACCGGGCTGGGCACGTTTGCGCTGAGCGCGATGCACACGGAGTACAGCACCTCGTTGAATCCGTCCTCGGAGTACCTCGAGCGCAGTATCACCGCGGGCTGGACCAAAACCATGACAGCCAACTATGCGGAAGTGCAGGTGACGGGCGGGCGGGAGCACGCGCAGGCCGAGGACACCGATTTCCTCGAGGTGGAACTCACCTTGTCGGGCCAGTGGCACAGCACCCTCACGTATTCGCTCAACGTGCGGCGGGATTGGAACTGGAATGGCTTCAGCACCGGGCTCCGCCGTCCCGGGCTTTACAGCCAGGCCTCGCTCACCTGGCAGCGCCGGCCCAACAGCTGGCGGGTCGAGGCCGGACTCAACCTGTATAACTACGAGCAGCTCGAGGCTTCCAACTACGCGTACGCTGTGGTCGAGATGCCGGTGAGCCGGCGGTTCAACCTCGGGGTTGAGGTCAACGTGGAGACCAATGACGGCCCGAGCAATGCGTGGGTGTTCCTGCGCATTCCCTTGAAAGTTTCGATGCCCTGGCGACCGGTCAGCGGCGCGCTGGTCGGTCGCGTCACCAACGATCAGGGCGCGGGGTTGCCGGGCGCGCTGGCCGATCTCGCTGGCCGGCACGCCATCAGCACGGCCGACGGGCGGTTTGTCCTGCCCGCCATGCCCCCGGGCCGCTATGCGCTGAACTGGCGCATGCCGGGTGGCTGGACCGAGGGCGCCGACTGGCCGCGCGAAGTGGAGCTTCACGCCGGGCAACAGGAGAATCTCGATTTGAGCGCGCAGAAACTGGCGGTGCTGATCGGCACCATCACGATCCGCCGCGATACGCCCGGCGCCGCGCCCCGGAATCCGGACGGCGCCGTGCAGGCGACACACGCGGACGGACGGAGGTTCGAAACCACGGTCACAGGCGGAAAGTTCCGACTCGGCCTGCCGCCGGGCCGCTACCAGGTGAATTTCGTCGGCGCCGAGTCGGAGGCGGTGACCGGGCAGTTGCAGACCACCGTGGTAATCGAATCCGAAGGCACCGAGATCACCACGGAGATGATGGCCACGGAGGTCCACCGCCGGATGCGGCAGACGCTTTTTATCCAGAAAGAGCAGTAAAACGGGGATTCGGCCGAGAGCGAAAAACCGTGACAGTGGAGTTTTGGCCGTTTGTGTCGATGACGCCCCTGATGCGATCAAGCTTTCTCCTCCTTGCGCTGTTTCCCGCCATCCTCCTTGGCGCCACGCCCAAGGTTGGCGTGCAGGTGACCGCGCAGGTGCCGCTGGTGGCCGCGGTCGAGGGACCGGAGCGGGTGGTGCTCGCTCCCGGCGAAGTTGCCCGGATCCGGGTACAGGTGTCGGCCAATGTGCCATGGACGCTGGGCGTGCATTCGCCCAATGCCGCTGCGCGGAGGCCGGTTACGTTGAGTGGACCGGCCGGAGGCGCGATCGCGAACAGTCGTGAGGTGGAAATTGCCTGTTCCCCCCTGGCGTCCGGTCCGCAAACCATCGCCCTGATCTACACGTTGATGCCGCGGTGACCGGCCTTACGGCCGGATCTTCACCCAGAGGCCCTTGGCGCCGTTGCGGTCGTCCGGGTCGATGTACAGCTTCATCATCCCGGTGCTCTTCTCCTTGGTGAAGGCTTGGATCTCATATTTGGCCTCCGGGACGATCATATGACGCTCGCGAATGGGTCCGACGGTCAGCTCGTAATGCGCGTCCGGCGCATCGGCGTGGATCACGACGTCGCGGGTGAAGAAATTCTGCGCCGAGATGCGCATCTGCCCGGGTGCGCCGGTCCATTCCTGCCCGAGGCCTTTGCCGTAGGCGATGGCCTTGTCGCCCCGTTCGCCGCAGCCGGCGAGAAGAAGCAGGGAGCCGGAAGCCAGGAACAGGAAGAGCCAGGGTCGCAGCCGGAGTTGCATGGGCTCAGGCTTCGCCGCGGCGCTGGCGGGCGCGCTCGGGCATGGGCACGGGGCCGGTGCGCGACGGCATCGGGGCGTAGGCGGGCTTTTCGAGGCCCGTGACAAGGTCGGCGATGTTCACCGGCCGGCCCGTGACGAAGCACTGGTTGGCCGCGACGCCGATGAGGATCGACGCGGCGCCGGCGTGTTCGTTGGAGGCGCGCAGGTATTTGTCGGCGGGGGTGGCGGGCAGGAAAATCTCGTCGAGCATGACCTTGTCGCCGCCGCCGTGGCTGCCGGTGCCGGTCCAGGTCTCGAGCCGGCGCGGCGGGCCACGCAGCGGGATGACGCGGGTGGTGACGCCGTTGTCGGCGATGCCGCCCTGCACCGTGTCGGTGCCGCTGATGTAGGTCGACTCGACGATGGTGTGCTCGAGGCGGCCCTTGGTGCCGTTGAAGACGACGTGGTAACCCTCCCAGGCATTGAAGGCGTTGAGCGAGTAGGCGAGGGTGACCTTGTTGTCGTAGTTCACGAGGACGTTCATCGTGTCCTCGATGTCGATGCGCGGGGCGAAGACGCACTGGTCCCGGTAATAGCCGTCGTATTTCTCCTGGTCGAGGTAGAGGGCCTTGAGCGCCGGGTTATTCGCGAGGCTGAAGAAGAAGCCGCACTGGTCCTGCTCGGGGCAGGTGTGACAGCGCTCGTGGTGGCTCTTCAGGCCGAAGCGCTGGGCCATGGCGGGCGTGTAGAATTCCTTCTTGCCGGTGGCGTAGACCGAGGCGGGCATGGCGCCGAGCCACCAGTTGGCGAGGTCGAAGTGGTGCGAGGCCTTGTGGATCATGAGGCCGCCGGAGTTCTTCTTCTGGCCGTGCCAGCGGCGGAAGTAGTCGGCCCCGTGGGTGGTGTTGAGCATCCAGTGGAAGTCCACCGAGAGCACGTCGCCGATCTCGCCGCTCATGAGAAGGTCCTTCACCTGGGTGCGGGGCGGGGAATAGCGATAGTTGAAGGTGACGCGCAGGTGGCGGCCGGTGCGCTTGGTGGCGTCGAGGATGCGCTGACACATCTCGGCCGTGGTGGTGAGGGGCTTTTCGGTGATGACGTCGCAGCCGGCCTCCAAGCCGCGGACGATGTAGTCGGCGTGGGTGGCGTCGACGGTGGTGACGATGACGAAGTCGGGCTTCGTCTCGGCAATCATCTTTTCAAATTCGGTGTGCGAGTAGCCGGGGGGCACGGGGGCGCCGTTCTTCGCCGACAACTGCCGGGCCAGCTCGAGGCGGCCGGGGTTGAGGTCGCACAGGGCGACGAGCTGGGCGTGCTCCTTGTAGGTCGTCTCGATGGCGTCCTGGTACATCTTGTGCCGCGAACCGACGCCGACGATGGCGAAGCGGCGGCGGGGCGTGACGGCCTGCGCGAAGCCGGCCGGGGCGGCGCCGAGGGCGAGGCCGGCGGTGGAGAGGGTCTTGACGAAGGTGCGGCGGTCAACGCCGGGGGAGGGGGTCATGGGGAGGGGTGCCGCCACCATGCACCATTGGCCAATGTGGGCAAGTCCTCGTCGCAGGATGACAGTTCGGATTTGCCAATCCCGGGCCCGGGCCGGATGCTCACCGGTCTCGCAACCCCTTCCGCCCATGCCCCAGCATCCATGGAAATTCTTTCGCACCGGCGGTCTTGATCAGGTCACCCTGGGGACCGGCGCCGACCTGCTCGCCCTCGAGCACCTGGACCAGAAACTGTGGGTGGCACTCAGCTGCCCGGTCAAGGGCCTGGAGCTCGACGAGACCACGCTCAAGCTCATTGACACCGACGGCGACGGGCGCATCCGGGTGCCCGAGCTGCTGGCCGCCATCAAGTGGACGGCGCCGTATCTTAAGGACATGGGCATGCTCCTGCAGGGGGCCGATGGCCTGCCGCTTGACGCGATCAACGACGCCACGCCCGAGGGTCAGGTCGTGCTCGCCTCGGCGAAACAGATCCTGTACAACGTCGGCAAGAAGGGCGCGACCGTCATCACGGTGGCCGACAGCGGCAACACTGCGCAGATCTTTGCCGCCAGCCCGCTCAACGGCGACGGCGTCATCCCGCCGGCCGCGACCGACGACCCCGGCGCGCAGGCGCTGATCAAGGACATCATCGACTGCCTCGGCGGCGAGAAGGACCGCACCGGCGAGCTGGGCATCACGAGCGCGCATGTGGACCAGTTCTACACCGAGTTGAACGCCTATGTGTACTGGACCTCGCAGAGCGGCGAGAAGAACATCGCGGTGTTGGGCGACGCCACCGATGCCGCGGTCGTGGCCGTGCGCGCCATCCGGGCCAAGGTGGACGACTATTTCGCGCGTTGCCGGCTGGCGGCCTTCGACGCGCGGGCGACCGCCGCCCTCAACCGAAGCGAGAGCGACTACCTTGCCGTCGCGGCCAAGGACCTCACGATCAGCGCCGAGGAGGTGGCCGGCTTTCCGCTCGCCCGCATTGATGGGATCCAGCCGCTGCCACTGTTCGAGGGGGTCAACCCCGCCTGGGCCACCGCCCTCGCCACGCTGCACCAGGCCGCCGTCACGCCCATGCTGGGCGCCGAGCGACCGGCCCTCACCGAGGCGGAGTGGCGCGACATCAACGCCCGGCTCTCCCCCTATGAGACCTGGTTGGGCAGCAAGGCCGGCAACCACGTGGAGAAGCTCGGGCTCGAGCGGATCAAGGCGATCCTCAACGGCCACGGCTTCGACACGCTCACGACCCTCATCGCGAGCGACAAGGCCCTCGAACCGCATTTCAAGGCGATCAGCGACGTGGACCGGCTGGTGCATTACTACCGCGATCTCCGCGCCCTGCTGCACAATTTCGTCAACTTTGCCGACTTCTACTCGCCCGAGCGCTGGGCGGTCTTCCAGGCCGGCACGCTCTACCTCGACAGCCGCAGCACCGAGCTGTGCGTCCGCGTGGACGCGGTCAACCCGCTGGCGGCGATGAGCAAGGTCTACATCGCCTACGTCGACTGCAAGCGGCGGGGCGGCGCCACGATGAAGGTGGCGGCCTGCTTCACCCAGGGCGACAGCGACTACCTGTTTGTCGGGCGCAATGGCGTCTTCTATGACCGTGCGGGCCAGGATTGGGATGCGGTGATCACCGCCGTGGTCGACAACCCGATCGGCCTGCGCCAGGCGTTCTGGTCGCCCTACAAGAAATTCGTCCGTATGCTCGACGAGATGGCGGCCAAGCGCGCCGCCGCCGCCGATGCCGCAGCCAACGACCGTCTCGCCAAGGTCGCCGATAAGACGGTGGATGCTGCCGCGACCGCGGCCGCTAACAGCGCGCTCGCGGCGGCGCAGCCGGCCGCCCCGCCGCCGAAAAAACTGGATGTCGGCGTCGTTGCCGCCCTGGGCGTCGCCGTCGGGGCGATTGGCGGGGCGCTCGCCACCGTCAGCGCGAAGCTGGCCGAGCTGCACTGGTGGCAGGTGCCGCTCGTGCTCGTCGCCCTCGTGCTCGTGATCTCGCTGCCCGCGGTCATCATCGCGGCAATCAAGCTCCGGCAGCGCACGCTGGGCCCCCTGCTCGAGGGCAACGGCTGGGCCATCAACGGGCGGGTGAAGATCAACATTCCCTTCGGGGCCAAGCTCACCGACGTCGCCGTGCTGCCCCCCGGCGCGCAGCGCTCCTTGGAGGATCCCTACGAGGACAAGGCGGCTGCCCGCCGCCGCCGGTTGCTCACGGTGCTAGTGGTCGTGCTCGTGGCCGCCGTGTGTTATATCCGCTGGGATGCGACACAGCACCGCGATGCCGCCGGCAAACCGCGCTATTTCTGGCAGGAGCGATCGAGCGTGGTTGTGCCGATCAGCCCGCCACCGCTGCCGGCGGCGAAGCCCGCCGCGGCCGAACCGGCGAAATAAGGTAGGGCCCGGCCGCTGGGCGGGCCGTCTTCATCTTGGTTCGCGGCGGGCCCGGCAGTCCCGCCCTACCAGCCGCGTACTTTGTGTCTCGGGCGGATTGTCCGATCTTGCGCTGATTCATCGGGTAATCCGGGGCTTAATCAGGCATATTAGAATATTAATACGCTGATTATAAGGTTGATGGGAAATAAAACGAGCTGTTGGGTTAATACCTAGTTGCAATAGGTAAATACCCCCATTAATTGCATTGAGAACGAGGGATTCCTGCCTCTCTGTCGTGGCAGTCACATGAACTCCACGAACACCGAACCGACCAACCCTGGCGCCGCGTCTGACTGGCTGCTCGTGGTGGACGACGACGATCTGATCGGGTTGCTCCTGGTCAATGCCTTCAGCAGTGACTCGCTGGAGGTCGTGTTTGCGCGGAACGGACACGAGGCACTGCGGGTGCTCGATCATCGCCGCACCGAGCCCCTGCTCGCGATCACGGATGTGCTGATGCCCGCCATGGACGGGCTGACCCTGGCCCGCGAACTTTGCGCCCGTCTTCAGCACAGCAAGATCGTGGTGATGAGCGGGCACCTCTCCGACGCCTCGAGCTGGCCGGCGGACCTGCGGGAAATCACGTTTTTGAAGAAGCCGTTCAGGCTCGCCGCGCTGGATGCACTGGTGGCGGCGGCCCGGGCCGGGGCCCGTGACCGGAGCTGACCGGGCGGCCACGTCCGGCGCCGGCTCACTTCACGATATAGACCGGGTTGGGCAGCTTGAAGGTCTTCTCGGCGTAGCCGCCACGCAGGTCGCTTTCCTGGTCGCCGATGTTGAGGATGATGGTGTAACCCTCCTCGACGAGCTGCTTCCGGGTGGCAGTCTTGAAGTGCTGGACGGAGAACGGGTAATCGTCCGGGATGTAATAGATATTGGTCCAGGTCTCGTAGCCGACCTGGCGCAGGTTTCTCTCGGTGCCCGGCCGGTCGGCTTCCTTGCGGGCGGTGATGAAGAACACGTCGACGTTGTCGCGCACGGCCATGTCGTAGGCGACCTGCACGGGCACGATGGCCTTGGCCTGCGCGGAGGCCACCCAGCGCTGCCAGACGGCCGGCACGTAGCCAAAATCGTTGGCCATCATGTGGGGCAGGTTGTTCAGCGTGGTCTCGTCGATGTCGAAAACGATGGCGCGCTTTTCGTCGGGTTTGGTGGGCTTGTTGAGGCGCTTGGCGAGGTACTTGTTGGCCTTGAGGGCGACCGCGCTGAGATCCTTGGCATACTCCCCGGAACTGATGTAGCGGAGGACCTCGCTCTTGGAGATTTCGAGGTTAGCGGGCTCGACGGCGAACGGGGTGACGGGCAGGGCGAGGGCCGCGACGAGGGCAAGCAGGGCGGGGAGGCGCGGGAACTTCATGCGCGGAGCAAAGCACACCGCCCGAAATATTCAATGCGGGGTTGTGCGGCGGGAGGTGAATGCCTTATGAATCAGGCGAGACGGGCCGCCTCAAACTCCCAGGATCATGCTTTCCGATCTTCGTTTCGCGTTCCGTACGCTCGCGCGCAATCGCGGCTTCACGCTCGTCACCGTCCTAACGCTCGCCCTCGGCATCGGCTCGGCCGCCTCGATCTTCAGCGTCACGGACTGGGTCCTGTTCCGCGCCAACAAGTTTCCCGACGACGTCTACCTGGTCGGCGGCCAGACCGACGGCACCACGGTCACGCCCATCCGCTTCGATTTCCAGGCGCGCGCCTACGAGGCGGAAAAGCGCGCCTTGGTTGCCGTGGCCCGGTCGGCCCGCCAGCAGGGAAACATCGTGGTGGAAGGCCGGCCGGTCGGCACCATGTGGACCGGGGTCACCGCGAATCTTTTTCCGATGTTCGGGATTGCGCCCCGGCTGGGCCGCGGGTTCCTACCGGGCGAGGACGTCGAGGGTTCGGACCAGGTGGTCGTGGTCACGCACTGGTTCTGGCACCAATATCTCGGCGGACGGGAGGATGCGTTGGGCCGGAAGATCATCGTGGGCACCACCGTGTGCACGGTGGTGGGCATCCTGTCGGAAACGCAGACGTTTCCGCCCTACATGAACGCGCCGCTGTTCCGTCCGCTGGCCTACCGGATCAATCCCGAGCAGCCTTGGATGCCGAATTTTTTCGTGTTCGCCAAGCTGGCCGCCGGCGTGTCCCGCGAGCAGGCTCAGGAAGCCCTGCGCGGCATCAAGGTTGAAGTGCCCCCGTCGTTGCAGCAGTACATGGCCCGCGACCGGGTGGTGCTCTCGAGCATGGCGGATTTCAACAAGCTGGGGCGCCCGGAAGTCTACTGGCTCATGGTAGGGGCCGTGGGCTTTCTCTATGCAATTGCCTGCCTCAATGCCTCCAACCTGATCCTCGTGCGGATGCTGGGATTGCGACGCGAGCTCTGCATCCGCCTCGCCCTCGGGGGCGGCCGCCGGCGCATCATCGCCCTGCTGGCGCTGGAGAGCCTGACGCTCGGCGTGCTGGCCTCGCTGGTCGGCCTGCTGCTGGCCAACTGGTTTTTCCCGGTTTTGTTGACCGCTACGGGCAGCCCGTTGGGCCGGACGGCGAGTTGGACGGACTGGACTCTGGGCTGGCGCGTGCTGGGATTGATGGGAGTCCTGACCATGCTCACGAGTTTCGTCATCGCCATCATCCCGGCGGTCCGCGTGCTGCGCATGGACATCAACGCCGGGTTGAAGGAGGGCGGGGCCGCCTTGGGTGAAAGCCCGGCCTTGGCGCGCTTGCGCGGCGCGTTGGTGGTCTTGCAGGTAACCTTTGCGGTGATCCTGCTCGCCGGCGCCGGGCTGATGATCCGGACGTTCACGAATTTCCAAAAGATCGATCTGGGCTTCCAATCCGACCGCCTCGCCAAGGTCTGGATCGGGTTGCCTCCCGATTTTCCCGCGGCGAAGGACTGGGAGGCCTGCCTGTTCCGCCTGCGCGAAATCCAGGCGGAGCTCGCCCGTCTGCCCGGGGTGCAGGGCGTGGGTTTCGGCCAGGATATCCTGCTGCCGGGTTACTACTACACCTCGCACACCCTGCAGGGGCCTGGCGGTCGCGAGGTGAGAGCCATGATGGCGGGCTTCAATATCGGCTATCAGAAGGCGACGGGCATCACCTTGAAGCGCGGGCGCTGGCTCGACAAACAGATGGGCAACGAAGTCATGATCAACGAATCGCTGGCCCGGGCACTTTTCCCCGGCCAGGAACCCGTGGGGCAGTTCCTCCGGCTCGTGGGCGGAAATCCCGGCGCCGGGCCGGACTGGAAGGGCTGGGAAGTGGCCGGGGTAGTGGGCGACATCCGCGGAACGCTGCGCGATCCTCCCGGCAATTACATTTACTCTCCGGAAGGATGGGGGGTGTCCAATCTCACGACCTTCGTCCTGCGGCTGGGCGTTGATCCCAGCCCGGCGCTCGGCGACCAGGTGCGCCGGCGGCTTTACGCCTTCGATCCGCGGATCGTGGTGCACCAGGCCGTTTCGTTCGACGAATATCGCGGACAGCTCCTTTGGGCCGAGCGCATGGCCAACTCCGTGCTGAAGGTCCTCGCGGGCATCGCGCTCCTGCTCACGGTGGTCGGCATCTTCTCCGTGCTCGCCTACACCGTCGACCGGCGCATGGGCGAGTTCGGCATCCGCATGGCCCTCGGCGCCAGCCGCCGCGACTTGGTGGAGCTGGTCATGAAGCGCGGCGTGCTGCTGACGCTGCTCGGTATCGTGCTGGGTCTCGGGGGTGCGCTGGCCCTGGCCCGCTTTCTCAAGTCACTCTTGTTTGAGACCACGGGCAACGATCCCTGGGTGCTGGCGGCTGTCGGCGTCACGCTGCTCGCCGCGTCTGTCCTCGCGTGCGTCCTGCCGGCGCGCCGGGCGACCAAGGTGGATATCACCCGGCTGCTCCGGTCGGAGTAGGCGAGAACCGGAGGCGGTCAGACGGATTTGGTGCTGCCGCTGAGCAGGCCGCCGGTACCGGTGAAGACGAGGAGGATGCCGGCGATCAGGAGCCAGAAGGTCTTGTCGGTGGGGGCGCCGGTGAAGAGCCGGGAGAAGGAGGAGCTGATGGAGTCGAGGGCGTTGAGGCCGTAGATGACCAGTACGATGCCGAGGGAGAGGAGGACGAGGGAGAGAAGACGATTCATGGGAGGAGGGACTTTGCCGGCGTTGAGCGGTGGAATATTTCCACCGTTGTTCTCGGCTGGCTTCGGCATTCTAGAAATGAAACGTACCGAACGCGACGACCATCGGCGGCCAGCGCGCCGCAAGAGGGCAACCGGCTCACGGGCCATGCCCTTCGACCGATTATAGGCGGAATGCGGGCGAAGCGTAGCAGCGGGTTAGACCATGGCACGGTTCGGGGCACCGGGGAGAAAGCCAGGATCCGCATCGCCTTTTGCGGAAAATTTGGAGAACTTGTCTCCCAGCAGCGGTCCAAGCCTTACCCATGAACCCCCGTCATCGCCTGTTGGTGGTTACGCTGGCTGTCGCCGGACTGCCGCCGGTGCTCCGGGCCCAGGCAGTGGACAACGGCGGGACGTCCGTACCGCGGACCTTGATGCATCGGCGTGTGGCCGAGCTGGTGAAGGCCGATGTCGGAATCGTCTCGATCGCCCCGCGGGAGGAAGAGACGGACGTCGCGGCTCCAGGCGAGACGCTGGTGCTCGAGCCTCTCGTGGTGACGGGAAAAGTTGAGCTGCCACCCCCGCGGGACGAGACGCGGGTGCAGGAGTTTTTCCGCACCGGCACCCTCTGGGAGAAAGTCGGCCCCAAGTTCACGCGGAGATTCTGGGTTAAGGGTGACCGTGGCATCATGTTCACCTTGTCGTGGTGACGATTTCGACCAGCAAACGCTTGCGCCGCTCCATCAGGTGCCAATCCTTGTCCTGTGTTTCGCGCATTGAGACCCCCAATGCCCCTTGGGTTTTGCCTGGCTGCTGTATGCGGACTGGCCTCGGTGATGTGCGCCCAGACCGTGGCGCCCGCTTCGCCGCCGCCGGAATTTTTCAAGACCTACTGCTTCGAATGCCACGGCACCGCCAAGCCGAAAGGCAAGGTCAGCGTCGAGCGCATGGTCGCGGCCGCCTCGGTCGGGCCGCATGCCGACAATTGGGAGAAAATTGCCGAGATGATCGAGACGTCCGAGATGCCGTCGGACGATGCGAAGGCCTATCCCACGGATGCCGAGCGGGCGGAAGCGGTCAACTGGGTCCGCTCCGCGCTGAAAACCTACGAAACCGCCCATGCGGGGGAACCGGGCCGGGTGACGGTGCGCCGCCTGACCAGCGGCGAGTATGCCTATGCGGTGCGCGACCTGACCGGGATTGAGCTCAACGTCGGCCTCGACGCTTCGAGCGACTCGGTGGGCGGTGAGGGGTTCACCAATTTCGGCGACGTCCAGTTCGTGCAGGATGCCACGATCGAGCGGTTTCTCGAGGCGGCCAAGGCGGTCGCCGACCACGCCGTGATCGGGGCGGGCCCGCTGCAGTTTTATGCCGATGCCGGGAAGACCGGCGTGGAGCTGTCGGCGCTGGCCCGCATCAACGAACTCTACGCGACCAAGGGCTTTCGCTTGGTGTCGGGCGAGGGCGGCCGGCCCTTCGGCTTGGACCGCTACGGGAAGGCGTTTTTCGTCAGCTGGTATTACAAGAATCGGGCCGCTCTCGGCGACTCGCAGGCGACCCTGCGTGGGCTGGCCGCGAAGGAAGGTATTACGGGCCAGTTCGCCGAGCATGTGTGGTCGGTCGTCAACCGGCCCAAGCCCGGTTATCCGACCCGGCTATGGGTTGACCAGTGGATGGCACTGCCCAAGCCCACGGCCGACGCAGCGGCGTCCGTCGCGGCGGCGCGGGCCGGCTGCGACACGCTCTACAAGCACCTGACCACCTGGCCGAGCTGGTTCTTTGCGCGCGGCGATCTGGCCGCGGGGGGGCAGGGCGACGAAAGTCCGCTGGAGTTTGACGACCTCGCGCTGCAGGCGTTTTCGGGATACAAGTATGTCTACCGGCTGGGCGCCCCGGTGCTGCCGCCCGCCCCGGCCGGGGTGAAACCTGTCATCTTCATGCCCACCACGCCGGGACCGTGGACGGTGCACCTGTCGTTCGACAACGTGAACCCGTTGCCGGGCGTGAAGCCCGTCGTAATCTGGCGCAACCCGCGCATCGTCACCCGCGTGGTCGTGCCGCCGGACGACAATACCTTCTTTGTCGGCGCCAGGGCGATCCTGGCCGCGCGCCAGCGGTCGCTCTCGGGCGACATTCTCGCCACGCAGTCCCTGCGCTCCGTGCTGCCGGCGGACCAGGCGGCGGTGCTGAAATTCGGGCAGAGTCCGGATGGCAGTGCGGTCGGGCCGGACGATTTCGCGGCGACGGGACCGGTCACCCTGCATCTCGCCGTGCCTGCGGTGGCGCCCGACATCGCCTTCGAGGCGAAGACGTTCTTCCTCGAGGTCGACGCCGAGATCGGCCGTGACCGCAACACCGTGGTGCGCGTCCAGGTCTCCCATGCCTCGCCGGCGGACGCGCTGGACAAGCGGTACCGCATCCTTATCGGCGACCCGGCCAGCGCGGGTTACCAGACGTTCCGCACCGGTATCGCCGAGTATGTCGCGCTGCTGCCGCCCAACTCCCATGGCGAGGCCAATCCCGCCGACAAGGACCCGGTGCCGCTGCCCTTCGACAACACCTACAACGGCGCGGAGCACGACGCCTTCGTGCTGAAAGTGAAATACCAGCGCAACGACGCCTTCTTCACCGAGAAGCTCGTGGACGGGGCCGACCGCGCGCGCCTGAACGAGGCCTGGAACGATCTCTTCGGCTCGTGGCCCTACCACACGGCCTACCTCAACATGCTGCTCGATCACTATGGGTTGAAGCTGCCGAATCCGCGCATCGAGGACATGGACGCGGCCCGGATTGCCGCGCTGCCGGCCGAAGCGAAATCCCATGTGGAGAAACTGCGCCGGCACTACGACGAAGTGACGAAGGCCCGGACGCTCGCCCAAGCCGGCCACGTGGAGAACGCGCTGGATTTCGCCAGCCGCGCCTGGCGTCGCCCCCTGACGGCAGCCGAGCAGACGCGGCTGAAGGCGTTCTATGCGCAGGCGCGCACGGCGCAGGCCCTGGACCATGACGACGCCATCAAGGCCCTGCTCGCCCGCATCCTCGTGTCGCCCGCCTTCCTCTACCGGCTCGAACCGGTGGAGGAGCTCGCCGAGCGTCCGCTGGACGACTGGGAGCTGGCCAGCCGGATGAGCTTCTTCCTGTGGTCGTCCATCCCGGACGACGAGCTGCGCCGGGCGGCCGCCGCCGGGGAGTTGCACGATCCGGCGAAGCTCGCCCAGCAGGTGAAGCGGATGACGGCCGATCCCAAGGCGCGCCGCCTCGCGACCGAGTTCTTCGGGCAATGGCTGGGCTTCTATCGTTTCGACGAGTTCCGCGGCGTGGACACCGGCCGGTTCCCGGAGTTCACCGACGAGGTGAAGACGGCAATGTACGACGAGGCGGTTTCGACGTTCGAGTATCTCGTCCGGCGCGACCGTCCCGTCCGGGAGATGCTCTACGCCGACTACGCGTTCCTCAACCAGCCGCTGGCGAAATTCTATGGCATCGATGCGCCGGTGAAGTCAGCGGCCGCGGTCGAACGGGTCGAGGGCGCCCACGCCTTCAACCGCGGTGGCGCGCTGCGGCTCGGTGCGGTGCTGACGACGACCTCGGCGCCGCTGCGCACCAGCCCGGTCAAGCGTGGCGACTGGATCCTGCGGCGGATTCTCGGCACGCCGACGCCCCCGCCACCGGCGGACGCCGGGACGCTGCCCTCGGATCCCAACGCCTTTGGCGGGCTGACCCTGCGCGAGAAGCTGGAGGTGCACAAACGCAACACGAGCTGCGCCAACTGCCACCTGCGCATCGACCCGCTCGGTTTTCCGCTCGAGGGTTTCGATGCCGTGGGTCGCCCTCGCACTGCCTACCAAGACGGCGGGGCGGTGGACGTGACGGGCGAGTTCGCCGACAAGTCCACGATCACCGGCGTCGACGGCCTGCTGGGCTACCTGCACGGCAAGGATGCCCAGATCAGGAAGACGCTTGCGAAGAAGATGCTCGGCTACGCGCTCGGGCGGACGGTTCTCGCTTCCGACCGGGCCCTCGTCGACGACCTGATCCAGGCCGGGGACAACGCCACGTTCTCCGACCTCGCCCTCAAGATCGTCGGCAGCCGGCAGTTTCGTAACCGACAAGGCGACGAAAGTGTGCATACTGCCTCCTTCAATCCCGCCTCCGAAGGCATTCCCTCATCCCCAGGTTTCCGGTCTCAAGTTTCAGGTCTCGTTACCGCCGCCCCATGAGCGCCCACCCCAGCCAGTATCACATGTCGCGCCGGCACTTCCTGCGCGGCGTCGGCGTGGCGCTGGCGCTACCGTGGCTGGAGTCGATGCCGCTCTACGGCCAGATCGCGAGTGCGGCCACGAAGGTTGCCACCCCGCCGCTGCGGCTGGGCGTGGTGTTTTTTTCCAACGGCGTCGAGCCGGCCCACTGGTGGGCGAAGGGCAGCGGGGCTGCGATGGAGATGGGGCCGGCCCTGCAGGCGATGATGCCCCACCGCGAGGACATGGTCTTCGTCAACGGCCTCTACAACCAGTCGGCGTTCGAGTCCACGAGCCCGCACCTCGGCCGCATGAACCTGCTGTCCGGTGCGCCGGTCAGCCTCGACCCGGGCGAGATCCGCGTCGGCACCTCGATGGACCAGGTCCTCGCCGCGCATATCGGCCACCAGACTGCCGTGCCGAGCCTGGTGCTCGGGATCGAGCCCAACGAGCTGCGGCTCGAGGACGGCCTGTCGATGATCTACGGCTCCAGCCTTTCCTGGGTCTCGCCGACCAAGCCCGCGACGAAGGAGATTTATCCCAGCCGGGCCTTTGACCGCCTCGTCGGCGACGGCACGGGGCGCAAGCTCGACCGCAGCATCCTCGACGAGGTGCGCGACGATTCCGCGGGCCTCAAGCGCAAGGTCAGCCGCGACGACAGCGTGAAGCTGCAGGAGTATTTCGAGTCGATCCGGGACATCGAGAAACGCATCGAGCGGGCGAACCAGGAGGAGCGCCTCGAGGGCTGGCGACCGACCCTGGCGCAGCCCAACATGCCGCGGCCGGCGAACGAACTGCCGCAGAACGTGCCGGACCACATGAAGCTCATGCTCGACCTGACGGTGCTCGCGTTCCAGATGGACAAGACGCGCATCGCGACGCTGATGCTGAACAACGACCTGTCGCAGATGAACTTCAAGTTCCTGCAGGGCGTGCAGGGCGCGCTGCACCTCGACCTCACGCACAACGGCCATGCGGTGGACAAGGAGGCAATGTACCTCAAGACGAACCAGTTTCACATCGCCCAGTTCGCCTACCTCACGCAGCGCATGAAGGAGATCAGGGAAGGCGAGGGGACCCTGCTCGACAACTCGATCCTCATGATGGCCTCGAGCCTGTTCGACGGCGACGCCCACAGCGCAAACCAGCTGCCGATCCTGCTCACGGGCAAGGGCGGCGGCTCGCTCAAGACCGGCCGCGTCCTCGACTACCTCGCCGCGGGCGACGCGCAGCGCAAGGCCTGCAGCCTGCACCTCTCGCTCATGGATCGCATGGGAGTGAAGCTGGACCGCTTCGGCGATGCTACGACGCGCTTGGAAAACCTGTGACGCGCCTTGCCTGCTTTTCGATTCTCCTGGCCGCGGCCGGTACCCTGCCGGGCGCCGTGACGCGTTCGGCACTCGAGGTGATCACGGTGGCGACGTTGGAGCGCCAGGTGGTCCATCGCTCGGCGGGCAAGATGGAATCGCCCCACTTCTCGCCGGACGGCACCGCGCTGTTCTTCAACCGCGATGGCAAAATTCATCGCCTGGAACTGGGTGGCACCGGGGCGCCCGCGGTCATCGCCACCGGTGCCCTTACGCGCTGCATCAACGACCACGGCGTCTCGCCCGACGGCACGCAGCTCGTCATCAGCGATCTCACGGAGACGGGCAAGTCGCTCATGTATCTCCTGCCCATTGGCGGTGGCACGCCGCAACGCATCCCGGTGCCCGAGCCCGCACTCTGGCACGGCTGGTCGCCCGACGGCCGGACGCTCACCTACTGCGCGCTGCGCCATGGCGATTATGACGTTTACACGGTCCCGGTGGCCGGCGGCCCGGAAACGCGCCTGACCACCGCCCCCGGCAACGACAACGGGCCCGATTATTCGGCCGATGGGCAATGGATCTGGTTCCATTCCGTCCGCACGGGGCGCTTCCAGGTCTGGCGCATGCGCGCGGACGGCTCGGCCCAGGAGCAGGTGACCAACGACGAGTATTTCAACTGGTTCCCGCATCCGTCGCCGGACGGCAAGTGGGTCGCGATTCTCTCCTCGAAAGTGGTGCCCGACACCGGCCATCCCCCCGACGGCGACTACGTGCTGCGCCTGCTTCCCACCGCCGGCGGCGCCCCGCGGGAAATTGCCCGGTTCCCCGCCGGCAACGGTTCGTTCAACGTGCCCTGCTGGTCGCGTGACAGCGCGCGCCTCGCCTGGGCGACGTACGAGTTTACCCCCTGACCCTTCCTCCCATGAACCAACGCCTCCTCCTGTCCATCCTTGCGGTGAGCGCCACCTGCCTGGTGCATGCCCGCGACCACGTCGCCCTCCTTGGCACCTACACCGGCGAAAGCCGCGGCATCTATGCCGTGCGGCTCAATGCCGACACGGGCGCGCTGTCCGCGCCGGAGCTCGTGGCCGAGCTGCCGAATCCCGAGTTCCTCGCGCTGCATCCCAACGGCAAGGTGGTCTACGCCCTGACGCGGATGGACACGCCGCAGAACAAGGGCGGCGGGGCCGTGGCCGCGTTCGCGCTCGATGCCGCCACCGGTCATCTCACGCTGCTCAACACGCAGCCCGCCGACGGCGGCTCGCTCACCCACCTGGCGGTCGATGCCACGGGACGCATGCTCGTCGCCGCCAGCTATGGCGGCGGATACGTCGTGTCGTTTCCCCTCGAGGCCGACGGCCGGCTCGGCGCGCATGCGACCTGGCTCAACGAGACTGGCCCGCTCGGGCCGGTGAAGGACCGCCAGAATGCGCCGCACCCTCACAATGTCACGATCTCGCCTGACAATCGTTTCGCTTTCGTGGCCGACCTCGGCGTGGACCGGGTGTTCTCCTATGCCCTCGCGCCGGAGCACGGGACCGTCGCCCTGAATGAAGCCGGCGCCGTCACGATCGACCCCGGCTCGGGTCCGCGGCACACCAAATTTTCCCCTGACGGAAAGAACTTCTATGTGTTGGACGAGCTCGATGGCACTGTCACGGCCTGCCGCTACGATGTGGCGCGGGGGGTCGCCGAACCCTTCCAGCGCGTGGCCACTGCGCCCGACGGCTATCGGGGCCGGAACAGCTGCTCCGAGATCCGGATTCATCCCGACGGCCGTTTTGTCTATGCGGCCAACCGCGGACCCAACAGCATCGCGGTCTTCACGCGCGACTTGACGACCGGCGCGCTTGCCCGGGTCGAGGTCGTGGCCACCGGCGGCAGGAATCCGCGGAACTTCAACCTGACGCCCGACGGGGCCTGGCTCCTCTGCGGGCATCAGGATTCGAACAACCTGACGGTCTTCAAGGTGGATGCCGGGACCGGCAAACTCGAGGCCACGTCGCACACGGTTCAGGTGGCCAAAGCCGTCTGTGTGCTGTTCCTGCCGTGAATGGAAATACCCGGACCGGGATTAACCACGAAGGACACGAAGAGCACGAAGTTCGATTCAAACTAGGCACCACCAAGCGCCATGCCTGATTTCTCTTCGTGTGCTTCGTGACCTTCGTGGTTAAAAATCTTCTGCTCTGTGTTGTCTTGGGGTCGGACGCGCTCGGTGCGGCGGACTACCCGCAGGATGCCGCGGTGATCGGGCAGGGGAAAGCCCTCTTCACCCAGCAGTGCGCCTCGTGCCATGCCCTCACGACGGATGGGTTCGGACCGCCGCTCGGGGGCGTCACGACATTGCTCCCCGAAAGCCGGCTGGTGGAGTGGGTCCGCGATCCGGCGAAGCTCATCGCCAGCGGCGATGCCCGCGCCAACGCCCTGCTGCGCCGCTACAAGGTGCCCATGCCGCCCTTCGCGCACCTGACGCCGGCGGAGGTGACCGCCGTGCTCGCGTACCTGCACGAGCAAACGATGGCGCAGCACCTCGTGCCGTTCGCGGTCGATGCGCCGGCAACCGCGGTTCGCCTGCTTCCACCGGTGCAGAAGACGGGCCTCACGATCGAGCTGGAGGATTTCGTGGAGATTCCGCGGCTGCCCGGCCGCACGCCCTACAAGGGTATCACGCTCCTCCGGCCCGATCCGCGCGCGGCCGGCGTCCTGTTCGTCGACGAGCTGATGGGCCTGCTTTATCGGGTGAAGGACCGCTCGCCGGCCGTGTTTCTGGATATCCGCGGGACCTTCCCCCATTTCCTCTGCGACCCCGGCGTGGCGAGCGGCCTGGGCAGCTTCGCGCTGCATCCGGACTTCGTCCGCAACGGCCTCTTCTACACGATCCACTCCGAGACTTTCCGTGGCAGCCCGGCGGTCAACGCGGCCGACATTCCTTCCGACGTGCCGAAATACGAGACCCCGCCCCTTGAGTGGGTGCTGACGGAATGGCGCCTGGCTGACCCCGCGGCGACGGCCTTCGCCGGCACGCACCGCGAGGTGCTGCGGTTCGTGACGCCGACCACGGGCCATGCTGCGCAGGAGATCGCCTTTGCCCCGGTGACGGATCCGCACGATCCCGACTACGGCCTGCTCTATATCGGCCTCGGCGACGGCGGCTCAACCAACCTGAAACGGCCGGACATGTCGGGCCACCCACGGACCTTTCTCGGCGCGATCCTGCGCATCGATCCCGCGGGTCACAACGGTGCGAACGGCCAGTATGGCATCCCGGCCGACAATCCCTTCGCGACGAGCGCGGATCCGGCGGTCCGAAAGGAGATCTATGCGTACGGCTTTCGCAACGCTCACCGGTTCAGCTGGGATTTCACCCACGGCAAGCGCCTGCTCGCGGTCGACATCGGCGAAGCCAACGTCGAGGAGGTCAACCTGGTCGTGAAGGGCGGCGCCTACGGCTACGGGGTTGGCTGCCTCGAGGGAACGACGCACCTCGACGCAAAGGTTGACGCCAAAGTGGTGCGTCCGGCCACGGCGGCGGAGCTGGCCCCGTATCTTCCGCCCCTCGGCCAATATGACCACAGCGAGGGCGCCGCCATCACCGGCGGCTACGTTTACCACGGCCCGCTCGCCGCGCTGCAGGGCAAGTATGTCTTCGGCGATATCGTCAACGGCCGGCTGTTCTTCATGAACCTGGACGCCGGGCTGACGGACCACACGATCTACGAGCTGAACCTCGCGCGCGACGGTGCGCCCACGACACTCAAGGCGCTGGCGAAGGCCGACCGCGCGCACCTGCGCCTCGGGTATGATGACCGTACCGGTGACCTGTTCATCCTGACGAAGGGCGACGGGATGGTGCGGCGCGTCACCGCGGCGTACGTGCGTTGAGTACAGGGAGCATGGGGTTCATGCCTGCCACGGCGGCCGACGCCGAGCGGCCGGTCCCCGCACGGGGTGAACGCGGTTTCAGATGCGTTGCTGGCCCAGGACGACTTTGCCCCGGGGTTGCGCCGGGACCGGCGCGGCGCTGTTTTCCTCCAGGGTGATGAAGAGATTCGGGCGGTCGGATGGGGACTGGCCGCCGGGTCCGAGCGTGAAGGAATAGAGACCGCGGTTCATGCCGGCCAGCGGAAGGATGCCGGCGTCGTGAACGCGCGCCGTGGCGGGATCGACAATCCAGAGGTGATAACGCTGGTCCTGGGCGACCACGGGAAGCTGTTCGATGACGATGAAGCCCTGCCGGCTGTCGGGATCGAAGAGGGCGTAGCCGCGATTGTTGCCGGTCGCGCGATTCATTTCGACCGGCAGCGCCCCGGGTTTTTCCCAGAGATCCTCGGCAAGCGAGGCGAGCTGGCCGAAACGGGCATCGGCATCCCGGGCGGGCACCCGCAACGGGAATTCAGTCGTGATGCTCTGGTTCGCCTCCAGCCCGACCACGATGATCACGGGTCGCGCGGCCGCGGGGCGCAGGCTTTGCACCGCGAGGATCGTCAAGCTGACCGCAATCATCGCCGCGAGGCCCCAGCGCGCGAAGGTGACCCAGCGCACCGGCCCGGCCGGGGCCCGCGTTGCGGCTAGGCGGGCTTCGATCCGGTCGAGCAGCCCGGCGGGTGGTTCGTACCGGGGCAGGGCGCGGACCCCGCGGGCGAGGCCCGCCTCGAGGTCGCGGACGAGGGTGGCGAGTTCGGGTTCGCGGAGGAGGCGGGCCTCGAAGGCCGCGCGCGCCCCGGGGTCGAGCTGGTCGAGCACGTAGAGGCTGGCGAGATCGTCGGTGGATTCGTTCATGGGACGGATTGGGTCAAGGTGTGGCGCAGGTCGAGCAGGCCGCGGCGGATCCAGGTTTTGACGGTGCCGACGGGTTGGGCGAGTTGCGCGGCGATTTCGACCTGGGTCAGGGTGGAGAACAAGGCGAGTTCGAGCGCGGTGCGCTGGGGTGGGGCGATGGTCGCGAGCGTGGTGCGCAGGAGCTCGGCCGTTTCGTGGCCTTCGGCGGCCTGGCGCGCGATCTCCGGCGTGAAAAACCCGGCGGTGGCGGCGGTGTCATCCGGCAGCGGCAGCGTGCCGGGGCGGCCGTGCTTGCGCAGGTGGTCGATGCAGGTGCGGCGGAGAATGGTGACCGCCCAGGTGAACGGGCGGGATTTGCGCGCGTCGTAGCCGGCGGCGTGGTGCCAGATCTTCACGAAGGTGTCCTGCAGCGCCTCCTCCGCGGCGCCGGGATCGCCGACGAGCCGGATCGCGAGGGAGAACAGGGCGGCGCTGTAGCGAGTGTAGAGCTGGCGGAACGCCCCGCGGTCGCCGGTGGCGACCGCGGCCAGCAGGCGGGTTTCCTCCAGGCTATCGGTTTCCGGTGGCGGCATCGCGGGAGGAAACGGGGCGACCCCGGACGCGGGTGAAGAGCAGGGGCTCGATCTTGTCGGCCGTGGCAAAGGCGGCACCCCGGAAAATCTTGTCCTTCATGTCATCGTTATTTTCCCAGGGGCGGATGGTGTAGCGGTACGAGATGATGCCGAGGTCATGCTTCACGCCGTTCACGGCCAGGGTCATCCAGGCGCGGAAGGTGAATTCGTTGCCGATGTCCTCCCGGACACCCTGGTAGAAGATGCGCAACTCGATCGGATGCGCGGGTGTGTCGGCGGCGAGGCGCTCGGCCGTGACGGTCACCGGCCATTTGCGCTGTTTGGCGACATATTGGAAGGCCAGGTCGATGCGGTCGAATTCCGTGAAGCCGCTCCGCCGGTTCTGGAGGTTGTCGATCACGACAATCGCGAGTTTGGGTCGCTCATCGGGCACCTTGACCTCGGTGATGGCGTGGGTGCTGGCCGCGGTGAGGAACAGGGTGGAGGCGAGCAGGAAAGCGGTGCGGCGCGTTTTCATGGCGGGAACATGGGGTGGTGCCTGCTTCTACGCAAATTTCCCCGCGTTGGATTCAAAGCGGGACCGAATTGGCACAAAGGGAGGGGCGGAGGTCAGGGAAGTCGCGCGCCCCGGGCGCAGCCCGGCCGTCTGCAGGTCCGGGCCTATTTGCTGGCAGCGGGGAAGACGGCGATGAGCTCGACCTCAAGCACTTGGGTGGGCTCGTAGAGGCGGCTGACCTGCACCCAGGTGGCGGCCGGGAATTCCCTGCCGTAGAACGCGCGCCGCGCCGCGAGGTTGGCCTTCAGGGCCTCGAGGTCGGTCGTGTAGGCGTTCTCTTTCACCACGTGGGCAAAGGTCAGGCCGTAATGCGCGAGGACGGTCCGCAGCTCGCCATAGACGCCCTTGATGGCATCAGGCATGGCGCCCGCGCCGGCGACGCCCGAGATGTAGAGGGTGTCGCCCACGCGGACGGCCTGTCGGTAGCCGATGTCGTCCTCCCAGTCGCCGAGCTTGAACTTGTCGGTCTTGAGGGCCGGGGCGGGGTCGGCGGCGAGCAGGGCGGTGGCGGAGAAAAGGCAGAGGAGGACGAGGGATTTCATAGGGGTGGTGGGGCGCAGTCTGCAGGCTCAACCCCGGCGCAGCGGCTGATCCCCGGGGAATCAGTCGGTAAACGCGATCGCCGTGGCCGTCACGTTGTAGATGAACGTCTCATTCAGGCGGGATTTCTTCTCCTCAATCTGGATGATCGCGTCGGCGCCGTGCTGGCGGGCAAGGTCCTCCAGTTTCGGCCGGGCCTCGGCGAAGGCGGACGGGATGAAGAAAGTCTTTTCGATGTGGACGTTCAGCTTGGCAACCGTCTCGAATTTCCGCGCGGGCGGCGCCTGCAGGAAAACTTGCACCTCGGCGGTCGGAGGTTTGGGCGGATAACGCCGGTCCCCGACGGGAAATGCCGTCGGCTGCAAGGTTGAGCAGCCGGTGAACAGCAGCAGGACGGCCAACCCGAGGAGCGCCGCGACGCGGTTACTTGACGGCATCGCTAATCTGCTTGGCGACTTCCAAGTTCCAGAGCTTCTGGCCAACGATCCCGAGCATGGTTTTCTTGGTGATCACCTTGAGCTCGGTTTTGCCTTCACCGAGATCCTTGATCGTGACGAAGAGTTTTTCGCCACCCGAGCCCACGGCGAGGCCCACCTTGTTCGGGCGCTTGGCCTCGATGGCGTCGGGGGCGTCCTTCTTGATCTCACAGCCGATGCTGGCGAGGGCCTGGAGCGCAGCAGCGTGGACGGCCTCGGGCGCGGCGGCGAGAACCATGGTGGTGGTGTTTTTCTTGTCATCCTTTTCGGCGGCCTGTTCCTCGGCCGGCTTTTCCTTGGCGGTGACGGGCAGCGCGGCGGCCAGGGCGAGGAGCATACTGAGCAGGAAGGCGAGGGAGCGGGGTTTCATGGGCCGCGAGAAAATAGGAGTGTCTGTCCGAGGCAAGACTTGAGAGCTGGTATGACTGGGGTGCGCGCATGAGCGCAAACTCCGGGTCGCCGTTCAGCCAAACCCGGCTTGAATCCCGCCGGCGCCCGTGGTGGGGTGAGGCCATGCGAATCCTCCCCCGCCTGTGCCTTGCCGCCCTGTCCACCCTCGCGCCGGTCCTCGCCCGCGCCGCGACCCCGGCCACGCCGGAGATCATGAACAAGGTCTACGCCGATTACTGGGAGGATTACCTGCAGGCCAATCCCATCAGCGCCACCTTCAACGGGGACAACCGTTACAACGATCGCTTCGGCCCGCTCACGTCCGCCGAGGAGCGCGCGGACACGAAGCGTATCGCGGAGAAATACCTCGCGCGCACCGCGGAGCTCGATCCCGCCGGCCTGCCGGCCGAGGACCGCATCAGCTACGACCTCCTGCGTTACCAGTTGCAGGAATCCCTCGACGGCCTGGCGTTCCCCTCCCACCTGCTGCCGGTGAACCAGATGAGCAGCCTGCACCTGACTTTCGCCCAACTCGGCTCCGGCCGGCTCGTGCAACCCTTCGAGACGGTGGCGGACTATGACAAGTGGCTGGCCCGCGCCGCGGGCTTCAGCCCCTACGTGGACGGCGTCATCGCCGACCTGCGCACCGGCATCGCCCAGGGCATCGTCCTGCCGAAGGCGCTGGCCAAGCCCGTGCTCCCGCAGCTGGAGAACCTCGGTACGGCCGATCTCGCGAAGAACGTCTATCTTTCGCCCGTGCGGAAATTCCCCGCGGGGTTCTCCGCCGCCGACCAGGCCAGGCTCACCGCGGCCTACACCGCCCTCGTGCGCGACAGCCTCGTGCCCGCCTACCAGCGCCTGCTCGTCTTCATGCGCGATACCTACCTGCCGGCCTGCCGCGACACCGTCGCCCTCGGCGACCTGCCCGGCGGCAAAGCCTGGTATGCCTTCCAAGCCCGCAGCTCGACCACCACCAGCCTGAGCCCGGACGAGATCCACGCCATCGGCCTGGCCGAGGTTGCGCGCATCCGCGCCCTGTTCGAGGCGGCGAAGGTGCGCGTCGGCTTCAAGGGTACGCTCAAGGAGTTCTTCGTCCACCTGAACACGGCCCCGGAGCTTAGGTTCACCACCCGCGAGGAAATCCAAGCTGCCTACGAGGGCCTGCGCGCCAAGGTCGAGGCGAAGGTGCCGGCCTTCTTCGGCCGCATTCCCAAGACCCCGTTTGAGATCCGGCCCGTCGAGGCGTTCCGCGAGGTGAGCGGCCCGCCCGCGCAGTATTACCAGGGCCTGCCCGACGGCTCGCGGCCGGGCATTTTCTACTTCAACGGCTACAAGCCCGAGACGCGCACGCGCTTCACCACCGTGGCCTATTTCCTGCACGAGGCCGTGCCGGGTCACCACTTCGAGATCAGCCTCGCGCAGGAGCAGACCGGCCTGCCCGACTTCCGGCGCTTCGGCGGCACCGGCGCCTACAGCGAGGGCTGGGGACTCTATAGCGAGATGATGGGGCAGGAGATGGGTTTCTACGACGATCCCTGGCAGTGGATCGGCCGGCTCTCCGCCGAGATCTGGCGCGCCAGCCGGCTGGTGATCGACACGGGCGTCCACGCCAAGGGCTGGACGCGCGAGCAGGGCATCGCCTACTTCCTCGACAACGTCCCGCAGGGGGAGGTCGTCGCCATCCAGGAGGTCGAGCGCTACATCGCCATCCCCGGCCAGGCGCTCAGCTACAAGATCGGCGAGCTCAAACTGCGCGAGCTGCGGGCGCGGGCGGACAAGGCGCTCGGGGCGAAGTTCGACATCCGGGCCTTCCACGACGAGGTGCTGGCCCACGGGTCGGTGCCGCTGAGCGTGCTGGAGGCGGCGATGGACCGGTGGATCGCCGCGCAGAGGAAGTGAAGCTGTACATCGCCTGTAAACAGGCTCCTGCAATTTGATCCGACTTATCTGACGGATCTCGTCCGATCTCCCCGGCTGTTTCTTTCCGTGGGCCGGCGCTCAGGCCCTGGCCGGGGCCTGGCGGATGGCCGCTCTCGAGCGAAGCGACAGTCGGCCAAAAGCATCAGCCGTTGCTCGAAGAGCTATGGCTGATAGGCAAGAAGCGAAAAAACAGAATATTACTTCCTTCTGGCAGGGGGTTTCATCGTGGTATGGAAGCCCATCGATTTCTCCGGCACGGGTGGGGTGGGTGGCGGGTCGAGCAATTGCATGATGCGGCGCAGGACGTCGACAATCGCCGTTTCATGGACGTCGAGGCGGGCCGTGAGCTTGGTCTCGAGTTTCTTCAATTCCGCGGCCAGTTCCTTTGAGCCGGTGAGCAGTTCACGCATCCGCACGAAGGCTCGAATCACAAAGACACTCATGCGCACAGCCTGCGCGCTGTTGAGGACATTCGCTGCCATGATAGCGCCGTTCTCGGTGAAGGCGTAGGGGAGGTAGCGGCGCCCACCATAATTCAAACTTGAGGTGCCAATTTGGCACCTCAAGTTTTCGACCTCGTTTCGCGCAAGCTGGAAGGTAAAATCAGATGGGAATCGCTTGGCGTTGCGCTTAACCGCTCGATTGAGCGCTTTCGTTTCTACGCCATAAATGGTGGCGAGGTCGGCATCGAGGATCACCTTCTGGCCGCGGATGGTGAGAATGCGGGATTCGACGGAGTCGGTCGGAACCAAGGGGACACGCTTCTTCATGGGAATGGCGGCCCGCTGACGTGGGAAATAGATGAAAGTAGCTCTGCGTTGGCAAACCTGAAGACCGCATTACGTTAGTGGCGCGGAGAGATGGCGGCCTGCGCCGCAGGCCAGCTGGGACAAGGTTGCAACCCGGGCCCGGTCGTGCCGTCTTAGCCTTGCCGGTGCCCGGTCGGGCGCCGGTTCAATCATGACCGAGGATCCGCATGAACATAACGTGATGGTGGCGGTGTTTTCCGTCGCTGCCGGCATGATCGGCGTATGCCTGACCGGCATCGGGCTCCTGCACGTCGCCAACGCCATGCGCCGGATCACCACGCTGGCCGACGAGCTGCTCGCGGTGGACTCCCTTTTCTTTCTCGGCTGCTGCCTGGTGTCGTTCCTGTCCTTCCGCATCCGGCGCGAGCCCATCCACCGTCGCCTGCGTCAGACCGCTGACACGCTGTTCTTTTTCGGCCTGCTGGTGATGGTGGTGGTCTGTGCGCTGATCACCTCGACCTTTGTCTGACACGTTCCGTCCGCCGGTCAGACCAGTTCGGGGGATACCTGCCAGCGCACGGCCCAGCCGCCATCGGCCCGATCGAGCCGGAGGGCGGCGCATTTCTTCAGCTTGAAACGCGGTGGGGCCGCGTGGCCGGCGACCAGCAGGGAGGCCAGCGCGCTGAGGTGCGGTTCATGGCCGACCACGGCCACCGGGCGGCGCAGGTCGCCTAGTCTGGCGGCGATCCGGTCGACCGCGTCGTCCGGGGTCAGGCCGGCGACTTCCTTGAGGCGGGTTCCGTCCCGGAGCCTCTTGGCCAGCAGGCCGGCGGTTTCGTGCGCGCGGCGCAGGGGGCTGTGCCAGATTTCTCCGGTCTCGAAGGTCTTGGTATCGCGCAACAGGTCCGCCAGCTTCCGGACCTGCTTCCGGCCCTTGGGGCTGAGGGGGCGGGCGGCATCATCGTCGCCGTCGAGGGCATGGGCGTGGCGAATCAAATAGAGGTGCATGGGGTTGCGACGCTAGGGGCCCGGCCGGGTCCGGCAAGCCGCGCAATGTTACAAGCCCGACACATTGGGACTCCTGCAGGCCCGGGCCCTGGTCGCCTGTGGCGCCGCCGTAGGCGGGTAAACTTTGCTGCTTGGTTTCCTTGGGTGAGACCGCATGGAGGACGGACTCCAGCCAATCCGTGTATGCTGCATGCTCAGTCGAAAGCCAGGTTTTGGGTGACGAGGCAATAGACTGGTTCGCCCCGCTTCTTCGGGACGGTGAACCGCCATTTCAGGGCCGCGGCGACGCAGGCGTCGTTGAACCGGGTGTCGGTGGAGGTGAGGACTTGGGCGGCTTCGACGTTACCCAGCTTGCCGATGACGAACTCCACCGTGACCTTCGCTTTCACGCCCATGGCCTTCAGGCCCGGTGGGAAAAGCGGGGGCGCCTGCTCGATGGGCTGGGGTTTCACGTCCAGGGCGTCGTAGTCGACCATCGGCACCCAGCGCGTATTGGCCGGGGAAGGCTTGGGCCGGGGGAGGTTGACGGCCGGCTTGGGCGGCGGAGCACTGTCGGCCGCCGGCGTCGCCAGCGGCAGAATGGCGGCCATACCCAAGCCCAGAATGAGTTGCGCTAGTTTCCGTCGCGTCATTTTTTTGTCCTCCGAAACCGGACCACCAATGAATACGCGAATCCGTCGGATGCCAGTCGGTTTTTTAACGGCAAAAGACGTCAGGGTTGACCACTCTTGGAGCAGAGGTTCTCACGCGAAGGGCGCTAGGGGGCGAACGCGGGACCGGGCGAAGGGTGAGGGCTGCATCCTCACGCAAAGGCGCAGAGACGCAAAGGTTGAAGCGAGCAGGATCAGTTGCTCGCAGTGACCGCCGGCACCGGGGTGATTTCCGCGGGGGCGGTTTCCGGCCAGGGCAGGCCAGCGTCGATCCAGGCGCGCAGGCGGGCGATCTCGTCCGGGCTCAGGGGCGGGTGCTTGTCGCGCTTGCTCAGGGGCGGCATTTCCGCGTCCTCGACCTGGTCGGAGACCATCGCGATCAGCATGCTGGCTGCGCCGTTGCCGGGCAATACGGCGGGATCGCCCGACTGGCCGCCCTTCAGGAGGCTCGCGCGGGTCGCGAGGCTGAATTTCCCCTTCTTGCGTTCGCCGCCATGGCAGTCGTAACAGGAGCGCTCGAGAATGGGCTGGATGTCGCGGGCATAGTCCACGGCGGCTGTTGCGGGCCGGGTGGAGAGGGCGGTGGCGGGCGCGACAGCCGGCGGCGGCACGGCGAGGGTCATCCAATCGACGGGCGGGGGCGTCAGGGTCTTCGGCTGCGTCAGCAGGAGCGCCATGGTCGCCCACGCGGTGCCGCCGGCGGAGATCCACTGGTCCTTGCCGTGGGGGAAGCCGCTTTCGAATTGCGGTTGGAACGGCCAGGCACGGCTGCGCACATACCAGGAGCCGTCGTCGAATTGCGTGCGCAGGAGGAAGGCGATGCCGCGCCGGTAGGCAGGATCGGCAACCTTGACCGTTCCGGTCGTAGCCAACGTATACAGCGCCTGCCCGGTCGCCCATGCATCGCTGTCGAGGCCGGCGAGCTGCGCCCAGCCCCCGTCGGCTTGCTGCTGTCCGAGAATCGCCCGGGCCAGCGGGCGCAGGGTGGCCGGGGATTCGCCGGCCCAGCCGAGGCCGAGGAGTTGGAAGAGCTGCTGGCCGAAGGTCACGGGTTGGGCGTGCGCCAGCCAGGCCTGGGCGAGGCTGATGCGCTCGCGGCATTCTGCCTCGCGGCCGCGGAGCGGATAAAGTTGCAGGGCGCGGATGCCAAAGGCGACCGCCTCGATCGGGCCGTCTTCCATCGGGGGCCGGTAGTCCATCGTCTCCCACGTGCCGTCGGGCAGCTGGGCATCGAGGTAATACCAGGCCATCGCATCCGTGAGGTCGTCTGCGGGATAGTTGAGTGCGGCGAAACCCATCATGCCGTAGCCGACCACGGTGGGGAAGTCCGGCTGGGGCGAAACGCGCTCGTAGGTGCGGATCACCGTGTCCTGCTTCCGCCAGTAACGCGCCTGGTCCTGCACCTGCCGGGCAATGGACAGGTCGTCGAGGGGGTGTCCGCGTTCGCGCGCCAGCGCATACGTCACGGCCGGCAGCGTCTGCTGGTGGCAGGAGACGCATTGCTGCTGGCGCACGACGCCGCTCAGGAGGAAGCCGTCGGACGTGCGCTGGAGCAGCGGCAGGGCGCGGGCGATCGCCGCTTGGGTCAGCGCGGCCAGTTCCGTCTCCGACCCGGGCAGAGTGCGCTGAGGGATGACCTTTTGCTTGGCCGGGCTCCGGCCCGGCTTGGCGCCGGCGGCGAGGAGCACGGCCTCCACATTTTGCAGGCGGCGGTCCCGGGCCCAGTCGAGGGCGCTCTCGCCGCGCTCGCTCAACAGGTTCGGATCGGCGCCGTGAGCCAGCATCGCCCGGGCGACGGAGGGATCGTCCTGCTGGGTGTAGGCCGCCCAGAGGATCGGCGGGGTCTTGTGCTCGCCCCGCGGTGAGCGGAGGGTGAGGTCGGCGCCGCGTTCGATCAGGAGCTTCGCGATCGCTGGCTGGTTGGAATACAGCGCAAAGTTCAGGGCGTGCCCGGCGAAACCCGGGCTGAAGTTGAGGTCGGCCCCGGCATCGAGCAGGCGCGCGACGAGCGCCGGGTCGCCCAGGGACGAGGCGCCGATCACATCGTGCGGTTTGGCGCCGGCGGCGAGCAGCAGGTCGACGGTGTCGGTGTCGCCGTGGCTGGCGGCGATGTCGATGGGCGAGCCTTCGTTGGGCAGGTTGACGGTGAAATCCGCCCGGTGGGCAAGGAGGAGACGCACGACAGCGGCCGAGCGCGGCCGGCGGGTGGCGGCGACCAGGGCGGTGGTTTTCTCCGCCGTCGCGTGGTTCACGTCGGCGCCTTTGGCCAGCAGTGTGGAGACGGCCTGGGCGTGGGCGACGGCGTAGATCAGCGGCGTGGCCCCCGCGGCGTTGGTGGCGTTCACGTCGGCTCCCTTGTCCAGCAACGCGTGCAGCGTGGTCAGGTCGGCGTTGATGGCCGCCCAGTGCAGGGCGGTGTTGCCGCTGGCATCGTGCGCGGCGAGATCCGGGTGGGCGGCCAGCCGGGCGCTGATGGCGGGCTGGTCCTGGAAGCGCACGGCCTCGACGAGGGAGGGGGCGGACGCGGCGGCGAGGCGACCGCCCGCGATGACGAGCAACCCGAGCAGGCGGCTGAGGGGTGACATGCCGGTGGAGTAGGGCAAAGGTGCGCGCAGCTGGCAAGGTCGATACCGGGCCGCGATGCAGGAACCTTGGGACGTGGTATGGTTTCTGCAGTTGGGCCGGCACCCATGCTCAGCGATCGCGGTGTCTTCGGCGAATTGTTCTCCGCCTCCCCCGTTCAGGATTACCTCCAATACCTGCACCGTACGTACCTGACGGAATCGTCCGGGCGGGTGGCGACCTACATCCCGGAGCTGGCCAAGGCGGACCCGAACTGGTTCGGGATCTGCATCGTGACGATGGACGGGCATGTCTACGAGGTCGGCGATTCACACGTGCCGTTCACGATCCAGTCAATCTCGAAGCCGTTCGTGTACGGGCTGGGCCTGGAGGACCGGAGCACGGCGGGGATGTTGAAGAAGATCGGGGTCGAGCCGACGGGGGATGCCTTCAATTCCATCAGCCTGCGCGAGGAGACCGGCCAGCCCTTCAATCCGATGATCAACGCCGGCGCGATCGCGGCGACCAGCCTGATTCGCGGGGCGACGCCCGCGGAACGGTTCCAGCGCATCCTCGACATGTTCGGGGTGTATTGCGGCCGGGAGCTGACGGTCGACGAGGCGGTCTACCAGTCCGAGAGTTCGACCGGGCACCGTAACCGCGCGATCGGCCACATGCTGCGGAATTTCGGCATCATCGAGGAGGATCCGACCGCCGCCTTGGAAAACTATTTCCGGCAGTGTGCGATTTCCGTGACCTGCCGCGACCTGGCCGTCATCGCGGGGACCCTGGCGAACGGCGGGTGCAATCCCCTGACGAAGAAGCGGGCGGTCCGCGCCGACTATGTCGAAAACATCCTCAGCGTGATGACGAGCTGCGGCATGTACGACTATGCCGGCGAGTGGATCTACAAGGTCGGCATGCCGGCCAAGAGCGGGGTGGCGGGCGGGATTCTCGCCGTGCTGCCCGGGCAGCTCGGGGTGGGGGTGTTTTCGCCGCTCCTCGACGAGCGCGGCAACAGCGTGCGCGGCATCCGGGCCTGTGACCAGCTTTCGAAGGACTTCAACCTGCACATGCTGAACGTGCCGAACACCGTGATCTCGGTCGTCCGCGCGGAATACACGGCGGCGGACGTGGGCTCCGACTGCTTTCGTTCGAACGCGGAGCGGCTGTTCCTGAAGCGGACCGCGGGCCGCGTTTGCATTTATGAGCTGCAGGGCGAGCTGCATTTCGCCAGCACCGAGATCGTGGTCCGCCGCATCAACGGGAGCGAGACCCGCTTCGACTACCTGGTCCTCAACCTGAAGCGCGTGCTGCGGATGGACACGAGCGCCTGCAAGCTCCTCTACTCGCTCTACCTGCGGCTCAAGGGCATGGGCAAGAAGCTGATCATCACCGAAGCCCAGGCGCTGGGCGGCTTCGCCGCCTACCTGGCGGAGCAACTCGGCGGGCGGTTGCCGGACCGGTTGTTCATTCCCGCTGCCAGCGACGCCGTCGAGATCTGCGAGAACACCCTGTTGCTGGGGCTCAACGGGCACTACGGCGGAGCCGGCCAGATTGGCGCCGAACTTGCCAGCAACGGTTTCTTCGAGGGCCTGACGGCGGCCGAGGTCGACGCGTTGCGACCCAGCCTCGCGGTGCAGCGGTACGAAGATGGCGTCCAGATCATCCGGGTCGGCGACACGGCGGCGGAGATCTACCTGCTCACGCGCGGTTGTGTGCGCGTGGGGCTGAGCCTGCCGGGCGGGAGTTTCAAGCGTCTGGCCAGCTTTTCCTCGGGGGTGACCTTCGGGGAATTCGCGGTTAATCCCGGGCACCGGCGGACGGCGGACGTGTTCGCGGAGTCGGAAGTCGAGTGCCACGTGCTGAAAGTCGAGGACCTGAACCGGTTCACGATCAGCCATCCGGAGATCGGCGCGAAATTGATGCGCAACATCATCGTGGCGACCGCCGCCCGGCTGGCGCTGGCCAACAAGGTGATCGCCGCGCTGTCCTGAAGGGGAGGTGCGGGGCGGGCCTTGTTGCCGGTGATTTGTGAGCGCCTGCGCCCAGGGGGCACCCGCATTCACTCACCCCTTCGGGGCCATATGGCGCGGCAAGCAGAAGAGAGAGGACGGAGGACAGACCCGGGCAGAAACCTGAAAGCTGAGACCTGAAACCTGAGAATTGACGGAGATGATGGTAACGTAATACGTTACCAGAGGCCGGGCCGGGTGGAGCGCAGGCGGCGGACAAGTTTCGCCTCATCCCGACGTCGGAGTTCGTGTTCCCATATACGTATCACGGTCCAGCCCTTGGTGCGGAGGAGGCGGTTCACCTTTCGGTCGCGGGCCTTGTTGCCGGTGATCTTGGCCAGCCAGAAGGCGGCGCGGTTCTTGGGCCAGGTCGCGTGCTTGGGGCAGCCGTGCCAGAAGCAGCCGTCTACAAACACCGCTACTGTGCTTTGCCGAAGATCCAGCCTTCTTCGATTGAGATGCTACCGTCAGGCCAGACATCCACAGGCAAGATGAAGTCCTCCGTGGTGATCGCATCGGCGAATTCTCGTTCGCCGGCTAGAAATTGCCGGAGGTGTTCCATGAGGTCGTCGGCAATCTCGCGCTGAGCTTCCAACTCTGTCGGGAATACGACTGGATACTCCGTTTCATCGTAATACGCCGGCATAGTGCCCTGGCAAAGGGTGCGGTGGAATATAGCGAAGCCGGTGCGAACGGGTTTCCGGTTATCTAGCACGTCTGAATATGTTCCAAAATAGAACACTATTCAAGCCGAGACCTGGTAACCTGGCCGGGTGGGTGTTCCAAAACAGAACAATAATCTTGTTGGTAAACGGGTTAAAAAAGCGCGGTTATCGCTGAAGCCTAAACTTTCTCAGGACTCGTTGTCAGGAAAGCTGGCCGCTCGAGGTGTAACCATCGACCGGGCTGGTATCGCCAAGCTCGAGGCGGGCAGCCGGTATGTGTCCGACTTCGAGGTAAAAGCCTTGGCCGCAGCGCTGGGGGTCACGGTCGGTTGGCTGTTTGGAACAGAAACCTGAGCTACCATGGCGATCTACAATACAGCCTCAGATGCGGCGAACACGGCTGTTCGGGCGTATCTGACTAAAGTGGGTGAGTTCTATCTAGGGAACTCGTTCAATACCTCGACTGGAAAGGCATTGATCGTTTGGCAAAGAATACAGAAAGACGTGTTCGCCGGATGTTGTGCGTATTGTGGTGATGCCGCTGAGAAGATGACAATTGAGCACCTGATCATGTTTAACCGGACTGACTTTGGCCTCCATCATCCCGGTAACATCGTTCCGGTGTGTAGGGAGTGTAATCAAACCCGCCGCGCCCAAAACGGCCTATATCCGTCATGGGAGGAGCAGTTGCGGCAAAGGTGTGAAGCAACAAATACGATGGCTTCCTTCCCCGAGAGAAAGCGCAGGATACTAGATCACCACACTCAAGGTGAATTCGCCTATCCGAAGCTAACCAAGGAGGAGAGCAGTGCTATCAAGGTAATCGCGGAAAGCATCTATCGAAGTGTTCAGATGGAGATCGATAAGGGATTGGGCTTATACAAGCGATTGGATGCTGAGTTCGTTGGGGAGCCTATAGACACAGGCCAGTCCCAAGCTGAGACCGACGGAAGCAAGGATTGACCAAATATTGCACACTAGGATGCTCCGCTATGGCTGTGTCATTCGACTCACTCGTAGTTGGCGATTTATATACCCGGCCGGAACTCGCTGACATATGGGGTTACGCTGGTCCACAGGTGATTTACAGAGGTCTCTTCACTCCCGCGGGAGACAATAAGATAATCCTGTTTATCACTCGCGAGCGGCGTGTGGAAGACGAGCAGTATGAAAACAAGTTGGCCGCTGATGTTCTAACGATGGACGGACCGAATGGTCATTCCTCAGAGGATCGTATGCTCAATGCGGCAAGGACTGGAGATGAAGTCCATCTGTTCTACCGCGATTTGCATAGCGATCCGTTTTGCTATTACGGACAAATCGATCTGATCGATTCCAAGATTTATAGTGATAAACCGAGTCGATTCAACTATCGCTTACGCGATAAGAAATAGACGAACCATGAAGACCGAGCCGAGTTACCTAGTGAGATTTTCGACGCGGGGGCGAGTGACGATTCCGGCGCCGTTGCGGAAGAAGTATGGTATCAAAGGTGGGTCGAAGGTGACGTTTGCGGTGACTCCGTCGGGGGCGTTCCTGTTGAAGACAATACCATCGAAGTTGCGCTGAATGGGATTGCTGGCCGTCCAGGTATTCACATGGTGGACGGATGTCTGTTAACTCGGGATGGGTGCAGCGGCTGGTGACCATCTTCATTGCTGCGCTGACCGTTGCGGGGCTGCTCTATTGGGCGACTGGAAAGCATGAACTCGGAACCAGCAACTACTTTGAGCTGCGGTCCAGGATCAAGTCCACTACGGTTGATCCGGCGGAGCGTGCATCGCTCCTCCGGGTGCAGGACGTTTATGCCGCCAACGAAGGCCTCCAGAAGCGGATGGTGGCTCCAGCGTCGGAAAACATGAAGCGCAACCACGAGATTTCGGGTGACATGGTCGAGCGCATCTATGTCAACCTGATGGCGATCAACGCGGGCTTGGCCGCGGGTATGGCGCTGTTGGTGGTGTTGCGGCGCAACGTAAGTGCCGCGGGAGGGTTTTTCGCGCTGGGTATGTCCTGCTTCGCGTTCCCGCTCTGCTGGCTGTTGGTGAGCGGACAGGCGCCGGGGCGATGGTTTCTGCCTGAAGTGCCGGTCGAGATATACTATGCCGGGCATGTGCTCGTTGTCGTTTGCTGGGGCTGCTGCATCGTGGCGATGGATGGATTCTTTATTCGTTTTCCCCGGCGTCTCTCTTCGGATGACATCTATGAAGCGCTGGCCAATCCTGAAAAAGCGCTGTCCCGATCCCATCCAATCAATCGTTTTTTTGTTGGTTTCTCGCAGATAGCGCCGGAGTGAAGCGGTGGATGCCATCGATTGCTATCGCGGCGGATCGCTCAAATCCAATTAATCGTTGGTTTTGTCGGTTTCTCGCAGGCAGCACAAGGGTGACGCGATGGATACGGTGGATGCCTTTGGCCGCTCTCGCGGCGGCCCTTTTTGATCTATTTATCGGCCCCGGCCTACTCGTGATCTTGATCGTTTTAGGCATGTTCATCGCTTTCTGGGGGATCGTGGTGCCAAGCTGTTTTCGCCTGTACGTAGCGAGGCACTCATGCACCGCTGAAGAGCTCCGACAGACGGATTGGCTCTTTCTCGGTTTGTTGGTTTCAAGCGCCATACTGTACTTCGGATCGACCCTTACTGACCCCTTTGTGGATGCGCGCTACTTCGCGGGGATTCTCATACCGCTGACCGGGTTTGTCGCGCTGCTTTCGTTCGGGTTGGCAGTTTTTGTTCGGGGTGCGTTTGATTCCAGTTTGTTGATCCGCAAGGCCACGTGGATCGCCTTGATCGCCTTCTGCATGAGCCTACTGCTGGCGGTCATCCAGCATGTGGTGACGGCAAATCTGTTAAGCCACTCGACGGCGAACATGCAGCATGGGTTCAGCACGGTGCTGGCCGGGGGCATTGCCGTCTTTTCGCTCGGTTTTTTCCGGGTGAAGATGGAGCGGGGCATCGATGGCTTTCTGAACCGCTTCATGCCGGCGACGGTCATTGCAGACGGGAAGCGCCGCGATGCCACGGTGGCGTTCTCCGACCTCGGCGGCTACACGGCGCTGTCAGCGAAGGACGAAACCCAGGCGCTGCATGTGGCCGGGCATTTCCAGAAGGTGGCAGCGGACGTAGCCCGCCGGCACGGCGGCCGGATTGTGAAGACAATCGGTGATGCCGTGATGTGGGTTTTTCCGACACCAGCGGAGGCTTTTGCCGCCACATTGGAACTACCCGGATCATTTCAGCGCGCCACACAGGCTGACCACCTTCCGGAATTGCCGGTGAACAGCGGCGTGCACCACGGCTCGGTGGTCGAGGCCCCCGGTGGCGACGTTTATGGCGCGGCCGTGAACCTAGCTGCACGCCTGCAGGGTGCGGCCAAGGACGGCACGGTGGTCGCCTCGATGGAGGCGGTGCAAGAGGTGGCGGGCGGCTTCAAGCTCGAGCCGATGGGCAAGCTGGAGCTGAAGAACGTGCCGGTGCCGGTGGCGTGCTTTCGGGTGGCGCTGGCTTGAGAAAGCAGGAGGCGGGATTCGGCGATCCCGTCCTACAGGGGTCCGCCGACGAGCGGCGACCCTACCGAAGAACGGCGCGCCCAGCGGTCGCGCCCTACCTCACTTCAGAGCCAGATCGTTAGCTACAACTTCCTTGATGGCCCACTTGGTGACCAAGAGGCCCTTGGAGGTTCGGGTGCTGACGGGCACTGGCGTCAGATCAAAGTCCAGCTCACGAATTCTGGCTCCGGAACGTCCATCCAGGGATATATGGATCGATTTCGGCATTTCCTTCTCTTTCTCGGCCACATGGAGCCAGATGAGTTTTGAGCCTTCGGTCTTGGCGAGGGGATAGAGCTTGTCGCGGCTGAGGCCGCCGATTTGGAATTTCTTCGCGTAGGTCTTCCCCTCGGGGCCGTCGCGATAGACCATGGTGTAGAACTTCGTGTCGCCTTCCTTGGGCCAGATGGCGATGTGGCGGATATCGAGACCCATGAAGGTCTTCTCGCCGACCTTGGTGACCTTGAGCGAGGCATCGCCCATGATCGTGAGGACGCTGTCGAGGATCGTGCACTCGGTGACGAACTCGTGCTGGCGCCAGTTGAGGCCGATGAAGCCGTCCGTGCGATTGACGTAGAGGCGCTGGTTGGCCGAGACGACCTCCGAGGCGTCGATCTGCTCGATCTCGTCGTAGCTGGTGCGGCGCTTGATGCCCTTGCCGTATTTCTCGGCAAGTTGCTCAAACCAGGCGACGGCATACTCGGTGAGCTTCCGGAGGTTGGCCTTGGTCTCCTTGATGCCTTCCTCGATCTTCTTCATGGCCTCGTCGGCCTGGAAGCGGTTGTAGGCGGAGATGCGCTTGATGCGAATCTCGGTGAGGCGGACGATGTCGTCGTCGGTCACCTCGCGGCGGAGCTGCTTGAGGAAGGGCTTCAGGCCGCCGCGGATCTCGGCGAGGACGCTTTCCCAGGTCTTGGATTTCTCGATGAGGCGGTAGATGCGTTCCTCGATGAAGATGCGCTCGAGGGAGTCCCAGTGCCACTGCTGCTCGAGTTCGCCGAGTTTGATCTCGAGCTCGCGCTTGAGGAGCTCCTTGGTGGCCTCGGCGCTGGCCTTGAGGATGTCGCGGACGCCGAGGAACTGAGGCTTGTCGTCGCCGGTCTTGGGGTCGCGGACGATGACGCAGGCGGCGGGGTTGAGCTGCACCTGGCAGCTGGTGAAGACGTAGAGCTGCTGGATGACCTTGTCCGGCTCGGAGCCCTGGGGGAGGTGGATGAGGATCTCGACCTTGTCGGCGGTGTTGTCGTCGACGTGCTTGACCTTGATCTTGTTCTTCGCGTTGGCCGTGAGGATGGACTCGATGAGCGACTCGGTGGTGACGCCGTAGGGGAGCTCGGTGATGGCGAGGAGGTATTTGGAGCGCTCCTCGATCTTGGCGCGGACCTTCACCTTGCCGCCGCGCTCGCCGTCGTTGTATTCGGCGAAGTCGGCGGTGCCGCCGGTGGGGAAGTCGGGGAGGATGCGGAAGGTTTTTCCCTGGAGGTGGTTGATGGCCGCGCGACAGAGGTCGTTGAAGTTGTGCGGGAGGATCTTGGTCGAGAGGCCGACCGCAATGCCGTCGGCGCCCTCGAGGAGGACGATGGGGAACTTGGCGGGGAGGGTGATGGGCTCCTTGTTGCGGCCGTCGTAGCTGAGCTGCCAGGTGGTGGTCTTCGGGTTGAAGAGGACGTCCTTGGCGAAGGCGGTGAGGCGGGCCTCGATGTAACGGGGGGCGGCGGCATCGTCGCCGGTGAGGAGGTTGCCGTAGTTGCCCTGGGGCTCGATGAGCCAGGCGCGCTGGCCGATGGACACGAGCGCGGCGCCGATGGAGGCGTCGCCGTGCGGGTGGAGCTTCATCGTGGCGCCGACGACGTTGGCGACCTTGTGGAAGCGGCCGTCGTCCATGTCCCAGAGGGTGTGGAGGACGCGGCGCTGGACGGGCTTCAGGCCGTCGTCGATGTGCGGGACGGCGCGGTCGAGGATGACGTAGGAGGCGTAGTCGAGGAACCAGTTGCGGTAGGAGACGGCGAGGGGGGCCTGCTCGTCCTGGACTTTTTCGCCCTTCTTCCTCTTCGGTGCCGGTGGCACCTCATCGGAAGATGAGACCTGAGACTTGAGACCTGAGACCTGAGGGGAATCCGGAAGACCTGAAGGCTGAGAGCTGAGACCTGAGGATCCGGACTTCTGAACTTCAGGTTTCAGGTTTCCAGTCTCAGGTTTCTGGCTCGCGCCATCGAGCGCGAGCTCCGCCTGGTCTTTGTTCTTGGAAGGTTTCTTCTTGGCCATTTACGGAAAAATTTGGTCTCACGCAAAGGCGCAAAGACGCAAAGGTGAGGAGGGAATGATTAGGATTTGATCCAAAAGTGGGTTCGGAACTTTGCGCCTTGGCGGCTTTGCGTGAAAATCATGCTTCGACGAGGTCTTTCTCCACCCGGAGGTTGTCGATGATGAAGTCCTGGCGCTCGGGGGTGTTCTTGCCCATGAAGAAGGACAGGAGCTCGTCGGAGCTGTAGAGGTGGTGGAGGTTCACCGGGTCGAGGCGGATGTTCTCGCCGATGAAGTCCTTGAACTCGCCGGCGGAGATCTCGCCAAGGCCCTTGAAGCGCGTGATCTCGTGGGTGGCGCCGCACTCGACGACGGCGGCCTGCTTCTCCTGCTCGGAGTAGCAGTAGCGCGTGATCTTCTTGTTGCGGACGCGGAAGAGGGGTGTCTGGAGGATGAAGAGGTGGCCGTTGCGGATGACGTCGGGGAAGAACTGGAGGAAGAACGAGAGCAGCAGCAGGCGGATGTGCATGCCGTCGACGTCGGCGTCGGTGGCGATAACGATCCGGTTGTAGCGGAGGCCGTCGAGTCCGTCCTCGATGTCGAGGGCGGACTGGAGGAGGTGGAACTCCTCGTTCTCGTAGATGACCTTCTTGGTCAGGCCGTAGGTGTTGAGCGGCTTGCCCTTGAGGGCGAAGACGGCCTGCGTCTGGACGTCGCGCGTGGCGGTGAGCGAGCCGGCGGCGGAGTCGCCCTCGACGATGAAGAGGGTGGATTCCTCGGCGCGCTCGTTGCGGTCGCCGAGGTGGAGGCGGCAGTCGCGGAGCTTGCGGTTGTGGAGGGAGGCCTTCTTGGCCCGCTCGCGGGCGATGTTGCGGATGCCGGCGAGCTCCTTGCGCTCATGCTCGTTCTCCTCGATCTTGGCCTTGATGATCTCGGCGGTCTCGCGGTTCTTGTGCAGCCAGGTGTCGAGGGCCTGCTGGACGAACTTGCCGACGAATTCCTTGATCGAGGGGCCCTTGGGACCGACGTCGGTGGAGCCGAGCTTGGTCTTGGTCTGCGACTCGAAGACGGGCTCCTGGACGCGGACGACGATGGCGGCGTCGATGGACTGGCGGACGTCGGCGGCGTCGAAGTCCTTCTTGAAGTGGTTGCGGAGGGTCTCGACGAAGGCCTCGCGGAAGGCGGCGAGGTGGGTGCCGCCCATGGTGGTGTGCTGGCCGTTGACGAAGGACCAGTATTCCTCGCCGTAGTGCTTGCCGTGGGTGACGGCGATCTCGATGTCCTCGCCCTCGAGGTGGATGATGGGGTAGAGGGGCTCGCCGGAGAGCTCCTTGGTGAGGAGGTCCTTGAGGCCGTGCTCGGACTTGAAGGGCTTGTCGTTGAGCGTGAGGGTGAGGCCGCGGTTGAGGAAGGCGTAGTTCCAGAGCATGTCCTCGATGAATTCGGTGCGGAACTTGAAGTCCTTGCCGAAGAGCTGCTCGTCGGGGGTGAACTCGATGAGGGTGCCGTTGCGCTCGTCGGTCTTGGTGACCTTGGACTGGTGCTTGAGCTTGCCCTTCTCGAACTCGACGACCTTGGTCTCGCCGTCCCGGACGGCCTGGGCGCGGTAGCGGAGGGCGAGGGCGTTGACCGCCTTTTGGCCGACGCCGTTGAGGCCGACGGCCTTCTGGAAGGTCTCGGAGTCGTACTTGGCGCCGGTGTTGATGATCGAGACGCACTCGACGAGCTTGCCGAGGGGGATGCCGCGGCCGTAGTCGCGGACCTTGACGCTGCGGTCGGTGAGCTCGACCTCGATCTTCCGGCCGCCGCCCATCATGAATTCGTCGATGGAGTTGTCGATGGTCTCCTTGAGGAGGACGTAGATGCCGTCCTCGGCGTGGGCGCCGTTGCCGAGCCGGCCGATGTACATGCCGGGGCGGAGGCGGATGTGCTCGAGGGAGCTGAGGGTCTTGATGCTGGCTTCGGTATAGTTGGAGGCCATTTTTGCTTATTTAAGAAGGGAGAGGGAGAGAGGAGCAGAGACCTGAAACTTGAAACCTGGGACCTGAGTATTGGGCAGGGACCTGAAACCTGAGGGCAGGCGAGGGGGAAAGCGGGTGTTTCCTCACTGGCGAATACAGAGGACGCGGGGCCCCGGCTGGCAAGCGCGAACGCGGCAGCACCGGTGAAGTGATCCGCCGTCGATGAATATGGGGCGACCGGCAGCCTTTCCCGACAAGCAATTGCCGACCGGGGTGAAACCCGGGCGAATGTTGGGGCATTCCCGCGCTAGCAATTTAAAAAAAGCCGGCTTAGCCTTCGCCGCATGAGCCGCATCCTGGTCATCGATGACGACAAAATGGTTTGCCAGATGCTGCGGCATGCCCTCGAGCCGCTGGGCTTTGTGGTGAGCGAGGCGCATGATGGACGGGAGGGGCTGGCCGTGCACAAGGCCGCGCCGGCCGACCTCCTGATCACGGACCTGATCATGCCCGGCATGGAGGGGATCGAGACCATCATCGAATTCAAGCGCCAGGCCCCGGGCCTGAAGATCGTCGCCATTTCCGGCGGCGGCCGGGTCAACAGCGCCGAATATCTGGAAATAGCCAAAAAATTCGGCGCCCACGAGACCCTCCGCAAGCCCTTCACCATCACGCATCTCGTCTCGGTGGTCACGAAGCTGCTGGCCGGGGCCCCGGCCCCGGGCAGCTGACGCCCGGCCCATCATGCTAAAGTTCCTCCTGGTCCTCGGCGTCCTGTTCCTGGCGCTCGCCCTCGCGGCCTACCTCGCGCTGGTTCATTACCTCGACGTACTCGTGGTCAACGGCGTCAACCGCTACGGGCCCCAGCTGACCCAGGCCAAGGTCGAGCTCGCCGGCGCGCACCTGTCGCCGTTCACCGGTTCGGGCACCCTGACGGGCCTGTCGGTCGGCAATCCCGCGGGTTGGAGCGAGGGCCGGGCCTTCTACCTCGGCAAGGTACAGGTGGACATGGAGCCGCTGTCCGTTTTCCGCGACCACATCGTCATCAACGAGCTCGTCATCGACCGGCCGGAGTTCACCTACGAGACGAACATCGTCTCGAGCAACATCAAGGAGCTGCTGAAAAAAATCGAGGGAGCCCCGGGGAGTGGCGGCGGCGGCCGGGAATCGGCGGCCACGCCGGCGGCGGGCTCGGCACGCAAGTTTGTGGTGAAGAAATTCCGCCTCACCAACGGCAAGGCCACGATGGGGCTCGGGGCCAACGCCGTGATCGTGACGCTGCCGCCGATCAGCCTGGACAACGTGGGCGTGGCCGAGGGCGGTATCACGGCCACCCAGCTGTCGGGTGTCCTCATGAGCCAGGTGCTGGGCAGCGTGGTCGCGGGCGCGACCGGCGCATCGGGCCAGCCCGGGGCGCTGAACGTCGAGCAGCTGAAGGCGGCGGCGAAAAACGCCGGCGACGCGCTCAAGAAGATGTTCAAGACGAAGTAGGGTAACGGGGAACAGAAGACAGAGAACAGAGAACAGAGGACAGAGGACAGAGGACGGGGTGGGTCAGTCCTGTAGCGGCGGTCTGCGACCGCCGTCCGTTCCCCCCGGCGGTCATAGACCGCCGCTACAGATAGGCTCTGGCGAGGCTCGGCCTGCGGTGAGGTGCCATGCCTTGTGCGGCCTGTCGCGGATTGATGCAGGCTCAACCCTTGGCGCTTGCCGCGACCGGGCGGGGTGGGGATATCCGCTCCGCCCTTCCCATGAAAACCATCCGGTGCCGGCTTGCTCCTTTTCTGGTCATTCCGTTGCTCCTGGCCGGGTGTGCCACCGAGCCCAAGGCGGCCGGGAATGCGCCGGCGGAGGAATACGTCTACGTCACGGTGACCGGCAGCAACATTCCCAAGCGGATCAAGAAATCCGACCTTGAGAAGGGGAGCGTGCCCAAGGACGGCGACATGCAGGTGGTCGACAAGGATTCGTTTCAGAAATCGCTGCGGCCCGGCCGCCAGATCGACAAGGGCGGGGGCGGGTGACCTGCCTTCGCTCCATTCGCCAAGCTCAGGGCTACGGTGAGGCAAGAGGTAGGGGCCGTTGCCCTCAACCGCCCGAAGGCAAAGGGCCGTTGAAGGCAACGGCCCCTACCTGTAGCGCCTGTCTATTCAACCGGTTGTGATACAGTCTGCCCGACGGGCGGTTGACGACGGCGGGACGACCCGTGAACGTTAGCCCATGAAGGTCACCTACTATCTCGAGGTCATTTCATCGTGGTGCTACTGGGTCGAGCCGACCTGGGCGGAGTTGAAGCGGCGCTACGCCGGCCGGGTCGAGTTTGACTGGAAGATCGCGCTGATGCGCAAGGACGACTACCCGGTGACGCGTGAGCAGTGCGACTGGTTCTACCGGCGCAGCGGCATGCTCATGAAGTCGCCGTTCATGCTGAACTCGGGCTGGCTGGAGCCGTGGCGCGAGGGGCTGTTCCCGGCGGCGAGCTACGTGGCGGAGGCGGGCCGGGATCTCGGCGTCACGGGCGACGAGCTGCGGCTGGCGCTGGCCCACGCGGCGGACCGCGAGGGCATCAAGGTGGCCTCGATGGATCCGGCGATCGAGGTGGCCGTGAAGGCCACGAAGCTCGACGGCGCCCGGCTGCGCGCCCGGGCCGAGTCGCCCGAGGTGGCCGCGCGGATCAAGGCCAGCACGGCGGAGTTTTTCGCGCACCAGATCGACCAGCGCCCGGCGTTCATCCTCACGGATGCGATCGGTGACAAGGCGGTGTTCTCCGGCCTGGTGAAGATTGAGCCGCTGGCCGCGACGATCGATGCGATGCTGGCCGACACGGCGGGATATAGTGCCCATAAGGCCCATTTTGGTGGTCCACCGGCCAGCTAGATAGGAGGAACGCGCACCAGCCTTCGCCAAGGCTACGGCTGGCAGGTCGGGCGCATTATGGCGGGCCACCGCAGGGCTGAGGGAACTGGAGCCGCAGCGCCCTCGCTGCGGTTACGAATACACTGAAGACAGAGGACAGGGCAAGCCACACACCCCGGCGCGTTGCGCCACCCCTCTTGCTAGAGGGGAATCAAGCCCACGCTGCCGAAGTGCGTTCCGCGAACGGTAGGGCGCGTTGCCCCCAACGCGCCTCGGGCGGTTAAGGGTAACCGCCCCTACCTTTCAACGCGCCTCAGTGCGGGCCCGGGTATTTTTTCTCTCCCGCCCTGAGCGCGAAGGGGAGGGCGTTGCCCTTCGGGGGCAGCGGGCAGACCGTGAATGGTGTGAAGGCGCAGGGCGGGTTGTAGACCTTGTTGAAATCGAGGATCACCTTCCCGTCCTTGGGCGGATCCGCGTAAAAGAAACGGCTGGCCTCGTAGGTTTCGGTGCCGGCGGTGGCGTCGGTGATGATAAAGAAGAGCCGGTCGCTCCCGTCCTCCAGGACGGGCAGGAGCTCATGGGTGCGGCCTTCGTGCTGGAACACCGCCTTGCCGGGGCAGGGGGAGTCCTCGACAATACCGGCGACATTGGTGATGCGCAGCGGACGCGACGGATTGAAGGGCACCCAGTCGGCTTCGATGCGCCACGCCGGATCGACCGGGTAGGACTCGATGCCGGCGAAATTCTTCCGGCGCGCGGCCTCGGTGTCGCGCACGCGCACGAAGAGCTTCCCTCCGGACTCGAGAATGTAGAAATTGACGGTGCCGGCGCGGACATAGGTGGGCTTGTCGCCCTGGTAAGCGAGCTCCGCGCTACGCGCCGTGGTGCCGTCGATGGTGGCATCCACGCCGGCGGCGAGGGTGAAGGTGACCTTGCCGTTTGCGGCATACGTGACGGTGCCGAGGGTGGACGGCCCCGCGGCGAGCCGGATGGCGTTATCCGCGCCGGAGCCGACGGACCAGGTGCCGTGCTCCAACGGGTGGCGGCCGATCAAGGCGAGCCAGCCGGTGGGAGAGGTGAGGCGTTGGACGCGGCCCGCGCGCCACGCCTCGATGGAGGCGGTATAGTCGTCGGCGACCGCGGGCGCGACAGCGAGCAGGACAGTGCCAAGGAGGAGGCTGAGCTGACGGAGGCCGGTCATGCTCAGTGGCCCGCGTTGATCCAGCCGTCGACCATTTTCCGGCCGGCGTTGCTGCTGAGGGCGCGATCGGGCCGTCCGTCCGGGCCGAAGACGATCTTGTCCTCGGCGAGGAGCTTGCCGGCGGGGCTGTAGACCTTGAAGTGGGGGATGGAGGCGAGCTCGAACTGGCGGGCGACCGGCGACTGCCAGTCGATGCCCTGCTTGTCGGGCCGGTTGATGTCGACCTTGATGACGACCAGGTCGGCGCGCTTGGCGTGCAGGTCGTGCAGGGGCTCGTCGTAGGCGCGGCACGGGCCGCAAAACTTGCTGGTGAAATCAAAAACGACGGTTTTGCCGGGCACGAGGTAGTCGGCGAGATTGACCGTCTGGCCCTGGGAAATACGGAGCGGCTCGGGGCCCTTGGCGGGGGCGGCGGAAGCACCAGAGGACAGAAGACAGATGACGGAGAACAGGGCGAGGCAGCGTTTCATAGGAAAAACCATGGTGGGAACCCGGCTTGGCGCAAATCACTTTCCCGCGAGGCCGGCGGGCAGGGAGGCGCGGGTGATGACGCGCGGGTCGTTGTAGAACTCCTTCGCGAACTGGTTCTCGGCGGGATTCCATTTCTGGTCCCAGCAGAGGAAGTGGCGGGCGGCGGGAAAATTCTTCTCCAGGCCGTCGAGCAGGCGGCGGTAGTCGTAGTTGCCCGGCGGGTTGGAAGCGCCGTGCGGGCCATATTCGGTGAGGCCGAAGGGCTTGTTGAGCTTCGCCACCTCGGGGTAGCCGCGGATGTGGACGGGGTCGATGAGATCGGTGTACACGTCGAGGCCGGTGAGGTCCACGTAGGCGTCGCCGGGGTAGTAGGCGGCGGTGTTCCGGCCCTGGTTGGGCCCGTAGGCCCAGATGAGGTTGTGGAGCTTCTTGGTGTGGGTGAAGTAGTCGAACATCTGCCGCCAGACGGCGATGAAATCGGCCGGCTCCTGCGCGCCCCACCAGAACCAGCCGCCGTTCATCTCGTGCAGCGGGCGCCAGATCACGACGACGCCGGCCTCCTGCAGGTCGAGCAGCCCGGCGGCGACCAGGTCGAGGGATTCCATCCAGCGGTCGCGCTTGGGTCCGGGGACGAGCAGGTCGGCGAGCTTCACGCCCTTTTGTTTCAGGCTCAGGCCACTGGGATTCGGGGCGTGCCAGGAAAGGTTCACGAGGCCGCCGGCGCGCCAGTATTCCTTGGCGAGGGCGTTGGGCGGGCGGGTGTCGATGCCGGCCATGTCCGGCGGGGCATTGGGAATCCAGGCGCAGTAATCGAGGCCGATCATGGCGGGCCACTGGCCGGTGGCCCGGTGGATCTTGCCCAGGACATCGAGCCGGGCGGCTCCGCTCCAGCCAGCGAACTGGCCGGAGACCAGCTTCAGGTCGGGCCCCGCCTGCAATTGCTGGAAATACGCGAGGATGGCGCGGCCCTTGGGCGTGAGCTCCGGGTCGGCCGGGGTGCCGGGTCCGGCGGCGAGGGAGGTGGAGACGAGGGCGAGGGAGGCGAGCAACACGGCGGAGAGGCGTGGAAGCATGGGCCGGAACAGTGCGCAGCATCAGCGCCGATGCAACCACGGGAATGTTACTTAAATGAAGCGGCAGCTTGCGGCCGGTCAAAGGATGGCTTTGCTCTCCGGCGTGATCACCCCTCACCCCTGTCCCCAGATCAGGTCTGCGCGTGCGCCGGCGGGCCGCGCCTGGCTGGCCGCCCTGGTCATCGCCGCAACGGCTTCCGCCCAAGAGGGCAGCCTGGGCCTGTTCGCCGAGCACACCGACATCGGCAGCCCGAAGCAGGCGGGTACGGTGGCCTTTGATGAGGCCAAGGGCACCTACACCATCGGCGGCGGCGGGGCGAACATGTGGTTCAAGACCGATTCATTTCATTTCGTGTGGAGAAAGGTCAAGGGCGACGTGGCCCTCTCGGCCGACATCGCCTTCCCCGGCACGGGGGGCAACGCCCACCGCAAGGGCGTGCTGATGATCCGGCAGTCGCTCGACCAGGACTCGGCCTACGCTGACGTGGCGTTGCACGGCGACGGGCTGACCTCGCTGCAATTTCGCGAGGCGGCCGGCGAGGTGACCCACGAGGTGCAGACGGTGGTCAGGGCCCCGCAGCGCCTGCGGATCGCGAAGGCCGGCGATTACGTGTATATGTCGCTTGCCGGGGCCGACGGGGTGTTGCAACCCTCCGGCAGCTCCACGCGCCTGGCCCTGAAGGAGCCGTTCTACATCGGCCTCGGGGTCTGCGCCCACGACGAGAATGCCTTTGAGACGGTGGTGTTTTCCCGCGTCGGGCTCGGCCTGCCCGCCGCCGCCGCCGTGCTCAGCTCGCTGGAATACGTAAAGATTCCCTCGGGGGACCGCGTGTGCGTCTATCCGAGCCCGGAACTGATCACCGCGGCGGCCTGGACGGCCGGGGATACACTGAGCTTTACGCAGAACGGCCGGACTTTCCGGGTTCCAGCTCTCGGGGGCGATGCCGAGACCGCCGCGCCGGCCGTCATTCCGTTACAGTCGACTGGTGCGTCACCTGATGGCAGGTGGACCGCCGTTTTGGAGCATCAGGGTGGGGACGCGGTGCTCACGCTGCGCCCGACGACGGGCGGCGACGCCCGCGTGCTCATGCGCCTGCCCGACCAGGGGCGCGCGCCGGTGACGATTTCCTGGTCGGCCGACAGCACCAAGATCGCCTATATCCGCCACCAACCCACCTCCATCGCGAGGTAATTTAAACCCATCCCCCATCCCCATGCGTTCCCTCCTTGCCTCCGGTTTCCTGCTCCTGTGCAGCGCGCTGTCCGCGGCCGCCGCCACCCTCCCGCCGGTGCTGCCCATCGGCTCGCCGCTGCCGGACTTCAAGCTGCCGGGGATCGACGGCAAGACCTACACGCCCGCCGATTTCGCCGCCGCGAAGCTCCTGGTGGTCGTCTTCACCTGCAACCACTGCCCGACGGCACAGGCCTACGAGGAGCGGATCAAGCAGATCCAGGCCGACTACCAGGCGAAGGGCCTGCAGGTCGTCGCCATCAACCCGAACAGCGCCGCCGCCGTGCGCTTCGACGAGATGGGCTACGGCGACCTCGGCGACACCTTCGCCGAGATGAAAATCCGCGCCGAGCACAAGAAGTTCAACTTTCCCTACCTCGACGACGGCGAGAGCCAGGACGTCGTGATCAAGTTCGGTGCGATCGCCACGCCGCACATCTACATCTTCGACGCGGCGCGCAAGCTGCGCTTCCAGGGACGCATCGACAACTCCGAGCGCGAGGACCTTGCGAAGGTGCACGATGCCCGCGACGCCATCGAGGCGCTGCTGGCCGGCAAGGAGCCCGAGATCAAGACCACCAAGGTCTTCGGCTGCTCCATCAAGTGGAAGGACAAGATCCCCGACAATGTGCGCTGGATGGAGAAGGTGGCCAAGGAGCCCGTCGCGCTCGAGAAGATCGACGCCGCCGGCCTGAAGGCCCTGCGCGCCAACGCCACGTCCGGCAAGGTGCGCCTGGTGAACTTCTGGGCCACCTGGTGCGGCCCGTGCGTCTCGGAGTTCTCCGAGCTGATCGAGCAGAACCTGCGGTTCCGCCACCGCGCCTTCGAGCTGGTGACGGTCGCCGCCCAGTTCCCCGACGAGGAGGCCAAGGTGCTCCGGTTCCTCCAGGACAAGCATGCCTCCACGAAGAACTATATCTTCGGCGAGGCCGACAAATACGCGTTGATCGAGGCCTTCGACAAGGACTGGAACGGCGAGCTGCCCTACACGCTGCTCATCGATGACAAGGGCAACGTGCTCTACCGCGAGAGCGGCTCGATCGACTTCATCGCCATCCGCCGGGCCATCGTGCCGGCGATCGACAAGGTCGCGCCCTGGCAGAACCGGGACAAGGTCTACGAGCGGTAAATAAAAAGCCGCCGGTGAGAAACACCGGCGGCCGGTTGCGACGGACGCTCACTTCGCCGCCATCAGGTGCTTGGCGAGAAAGGCCTCGATTTTCCCATAGAGCTCGAGCTGGTTGTCGAGGTGGCCCATGCCGTGGCCTTCCTCGCGGACAAGGAAGGTTTCATGCGGCACGCGGTATTTCTCGAGGGCGGAGATCAGGTTGCGGGACTGGGCGATCTCGACGGTCGGGTCGTCCTTGCCGCCGGCGACAAAGACGGGGACGCGGATGCGGTCCACATGGCGGCCGGGGGAGATGGCGTCGAATTTTGCGGGTTCGGTCCGGGCGTTGCCGAGCTTGAGGACCATGCGGGCGAAAACGGGCGAGTCGTACTGGTTGTATTTCTTGTTCTTGATCAGATCCTCCCAGTCGAACACGCCGGCGATGGTGACCGCGCAGCGGTAGAGGTCGGGCTCGTTCACGACCCCCGCGACCGCGAGGTAGCCACCGAAGGAACCGCCCATGATGCCGATCCGCTTGGGGTCGATCCGGCCCGAGGCGATCACGGTCCGGGCCGCGTCGGTGACGTCGTCATGCATCTTGCGGAAGTCCCACTCGTCCTCCTTGGGAAACATCCAGTTGCTGCCGGTGGAGCCGCGGTAGTTGGGTTGCAGCACGGCATAGCCCCGGCTCGCGAGGAACTGGGCCGGGCCGTCGAACCCCCAGTTGTCCCGCGCCCAGGGTCCCCCGTGGCAGAGCATGACCAGCGGGGGCGGGTTGTCCTTGGTGGCGCCGGCGGGCAGGGTCAGGTAGGCATCGAGCTGCCGGCCGTCGCGGGTCTTGAACTTGATGATGTTCATCGCCTGCATCCGTTGCGGGTCGATCCACGGCGCGGAGTTCTTGAGCAGGCCGACGGTGCGTTTTTCCAGGTCGACCCAGTTGTAGATGACGGGCTGCTTGTCGGAAAAACAGGCGACGAGGAAGAGGTTCTGGGCCTCATTGCTGCCGATGATGCGCACGATCACACCGGGAAAGAAGCCGTCGAGGATCTTCTGGAGGTTCTTGTAGTCCTCGGTGAACCAGTAGGTGCGGGGGCCGTTGCGGTTGATGGCGGCGCCGAGGATGTCCTGCGTCACGGGGTGGCGGTAGAGCCAGCCGTTGAAGTCATAGCCCTTGTCCTGCATGACCACCTCGCCCAGCTTCCCGGTGGCGGCTTCCATGAACTGCAGGGCGCGGGGCAGCCCTTCCTGGCGCGGACCGACCACCACCACCTCGCCCGGCCGGTCGCCTGCGGCCACGATTTCGATTTCCTCGAGATCCACCGGGCATTTCACCCATTTGGGTCCCTCCAGCCGGTGCATGGTCTGCAGTCCTTCATCGGCGGTGAAAGCATAGGCCAGGTTGCCATCCCGATCGGCGAGATAGCGAAAGGTGAGGCCGCCGGGTGGCAGGGGATAGCGATCCAGCAGGTGACGCTCATTGTTGTCCCGGGCGTCCACCACGTCGGAGCGCGTGATGTCCGCGTTCAGCAGGTTGATCATTTTGCCGCCGCTGATGTCGATGTTGACCACCGCCGCGCCGAGGTCGCGCCGGGTGTCGAGGCCGTCATAGCGGTTCCACACCAGGGGACGGAGGCGGTTCTTCGGCGGCACCGCGATCAGGTTCGTGCCGTAATACTGCAGGAGCGGATAGGCGTCCGTGAGGTGGCCGACTTCGGCGGCCATGAGGCCCAGGCCGTACATTTTGCGGGCGCTCAGGTTGAACAAGAGCCGGGAGTCGTCGAGCCAGGTCACCGAGTAGATGTCCTTGTCGCCGACGCCGCCGAGGTATTCGCCCTTCTGGGCCTTGAGATCGTAGACGAGCAGCTGGTGGCGGTCCTCGGACACCGTGACGACGGCGGCGATGTGGGTCCCGGACGGATTGAGCTTGGGATTCTGCAGGACGTTTGGGCGGAAAAAGTCCACGAGGGGGATCGGCTGGTCGGCGGGCACGGGGGTGACGCGGGTCAGGTCGATCTTGGCAGCGGCGCCAAGGATGGAAGTGGCCAGGATGAACAGCGCAGCCAGCGGGGCGGGGTAGCTCAGCTTCATCGCGGCAGGATGAGCCAAGGGTGCGGCCTTGGCGATGGCGATCCGGGTAATACCACGGCCATACTGTGGCCCGGGCGTCAGCCCGCCTCAGCGAAGCAACTGGTCCAACATGAGAGCGCAGCCAGCGGGACGGACCACGGCGAGGTCGCCGTGGCTCCAGGGAAACGAGGTAGGAGCGCGGGCGACCCCGCCCGCGTCCTCACTTTGCCGACATCAGGTTCTTGGCGAGGAAGGCCTCGATCATCCCGTAGAGCTCGACCTGGTTGTCGAGGTGGCCCATGCCGTGGCCCTCACCGCCCTTGAAGAGGGTCTCGTGGGGGACTTTGTGCTTCTGCAGCTCGTTGACGAGCCGCCGCGACTCGGCCACGGGGGCGATGGGGTCGTCCTTGCCGTGGGCGACGAAGACGGGCACGCGCACCTTGGCGACGTGCCGGCCGGGGGAGATGGCCTCGAATTTTTCCTTCTCGGTCTTCGGGTCGCCGAGATGGCGGACGAGATAGGAGAACTGGGGATTGTCGAACTTGTCGTACTTGCGGTCGTTGATGACCTCCTCCCAGTCGAACACGCCGACGTTGACGACGGCGCAGCGATACATGTCAGGCTCGCGGGTCACGCCCGACAGGGCGAGGTAGGCGCCGAAGGAGGCGCCCATGATGCCGACGCGCTTCGGGTCCACCAGGCCGGACTTGATCACGGTGCTGGCGGCGTCGGTGACGTCGTTATGCATCTTGATGAAGTCAAAGCGGTCCTCGTAGGGAAACATCCAGTCGGAGCCGGTGGAGCCGCGGTAGTTGGTCTGGAGGACGGCGTAGCCGCGGCTGGCCAGGAACTGCACCTCGCCGTTGAAACCCCAATAATCGCGGGCCCAAGGGCCGCCGTGGGAGAGGACCACCAGCGGGGGTGGGTTGGCCTTGGTGGCGCCGGCGGGTAGCGTCAGGTAGGCATCGAGCTGCAGGCCGTCGCGGGTTTTGAACTTCAGGGGCGTCATCGGCTGCATGCGGGCAGGGTCGATCCACGGGGCGGAATTCTTGATCAGGCCGGCGGTCTTCGCCGCGAGGTCCACCCAGTGGTAGACGGCGGGTACCTTGTCCGAATAGGTGGCGACGAGGAAGAGGTTGCCGGCCTCGTTGTTGTCCTGGATCTGCACCCGCAGGCCGGGGAACTGCGCATTGAGGAGTTTCTGGATGGCCGCGTAATCCTCGCTGAACCAGACGGTGTGCGGGCCGGCGCGGTCGTAATTGGCACCGACGATCTGATGGGTCATGCGGTCGCGATAGACCCAGCCGGCAAAGTCATAGCCCTTGTCCTGGATCAGCACGTCGCCCGGAGTGCCGGTGGCGGCATCCATGAACTGCAGGGGGCTGGGCTTGCCGTCCTTGGGCGCGCTGGCCACGGCAATTTCGCCGCGCTGGCGGCCGGGCCCGACCACCTTGACCAGGTCGAGGTCGATGGGGCATTTCTGCCAGTTGCCGTCGGTGAGCAGATACATCTCGGGCACGCCGTCGCGGGAGGTGTAGGCGTATTCCAGGTTGCCCTCGATGTCCGCCTGGAAGCCGGTGCCGAGGGCGCCCTTCACGCCGGGCTGGGTCTTGACGATGTGGCGCTGGTTGCTGTCGCGGGCCTTGGCAATATCAGTCTGGTCGTAGGTGCCGCTGAGGGCGTTGAACATGCTGCCGCCCTGGACGTCGGTGTTGACGGTCACGGCCACGAGTTCACGGAGGCCGCCTTCCAGGCCGCTGTTGTCCATCTGCATCAGCGGCCGGGTACGGTTGTTGGGCGGAATGGCGATGAGGCGCGGCCCGACATACGTGAGGAGGGGATAGGGACGGTTGAGGGTGCCGACATCGACGCCCAGCATGCCGAGGGCGTATTGTTTCTCGGCGTTGAGCTGAAAGACCATCCGCTTGTCATTCAGCCACTCGAAATAAGCGATGTCCTGATCGCCCTTGCCGGCGGTGACCTCGGACTTGCCCGTGGCCCGTTCGATGGACATGAGGTAGTAGCGGTCCTCGCCCCCGGAGATGAGGGCGCCGATGTGGGAGCCGGAGGGGTTCAGCTTGGGGCTGACCAGCACGCGGGGCCGGAAGAAATCCTGGATGGGAATCTGCTGGTTGGCGGGGACGGGGGTGTCGCGCTTGAGGTCGAGCTTCTCCGCGGCGGTGAGGCCGGAGCAGGCGAGGATGAGGACAAGCCCGAGGCGGGCGGGGTGGGTCAGGTTCATGGGTAGGGGGATGGCCCGTTGAAAAAATTGCTCAGACGCCGAAGCCGGCGCGATAAGTTTTCGCGACATAGCGGTTGGCGTCGGCGAGGTTGGTGACCTTCAGCGCGGCGGAATCCCACTCGATGCGGCGGCGGGCCCGCACGGCGACGTTGCTGAGCAGCACCGTCTCGGTGAGGCGCGAGGAATACTCGAAGTTCGAGCCCGCGGGCGCGCCGCCCTTGCAGGCGCGCACCCATTCGGCGAAATGCCCGCCCTCGATGCGCGGCAGGGACGCGCCCGGCAGCGAGGAGGCGAGCTCGGACATTTTGGCCTCGGGGAGGATCTTGACGCTGCCGTAATAGGTGTCGGCGAACACCGTGGCCTTGCGGCCGACGAGAAGGGTGCCGTTGTTGGGCAGGGGCGCGTCCAGCACCAGGCCCTCGGGCAGGGGGGGCATCATGCCGCCGTCGTACCACGCCCACTTTACGGCCGGGCGCGCGCCGCGGGCGGGGAAATGATAGGTGACAACCGAGCCGGTCGGCGGGCTGAGCTCGGTCTGGCTGGCGCTGACGGCCTCGACGCTCGTGGGCGCGGTGAGATCGAGGGCCCAGTAGGTGCCGTCCATGATGTGGCAGCCCATGTCGCCGAGCGCGCCGGTGCCAAAATCCCACCAGCCGCGCCACTTGAAGGGCGCGTAGGCCGGGTCGTATTCGCGGGTCGGGGCCACGCCCAGCCACAGGTTCCAGTCAAGGGTGGACGGGGCGACCGGCAGCATCTTCGAGTGGTCGGGGGCGTTGACGCCCTGGGGCCAGATCGGGCGGTTGGTCCAGCTGTGCACCTCGGTCACGTCGCCGAGCACACCCGCCTGCAGCCATTCCTTCAGCACACGCATGCCGTCGTTGGCATGGCCCTGGTTGCCCATCTGCGTGGCGACCTTCTTCTCCCGCGCGAGTTTGTCGAGCTGGCGGGCCTCGGCGACGGTGTGCGTCAGCGGTTTCTCGACGAAGACGTGCTTGCCGAGCGACAGCGCCGCCACGGCAATCGGGAAATGCATGTGGTCGGGCGTCGAGATCGTGACGGCATCGATGCCACGGCCGAGCTTCTCCAGCATCACGCGGTAATCGCGGAAGTGCGGCACGCCGGGGAACTCGGCGTAGGTTTTCGCCGCGCGCTCGTCGTCCACGTCACAGAAGGCCACGAGGTTCTCGCCCTTGAGGCCCTGCACGGCGTCGTAGCCGCGACCCCCGACGCCGACGCAGGCGACGTTCAGGCGGTTGTTCAGGGACTGGCCGCGCAGGAAGTGCGGGAAGGCGAGGGCGGCCGAGGCGACCGAGGCGCTTTTAAGGAAGGAACGACGGGACAGGACGGGGGTGGTCATAGGGTGGGGAACCGACGCTGGGGGATGATCGCACCCTAAGGAAAACTCCGCGCCCGTCCAGCGCCGCTTTCATTAGCGCAGCAATTCGCGCAGGTCGCCGAGGCTGAGCTTCGCCGCGGCGGCGTCGCTGGCCTCGAACACGTCGGCCAGCAGGGCGCGCTTGGCGTCCTGCAAGGCCACGACCTTTTCCTCGACCGTGCCGGCGCAGATGAGCTTGTAGCTGGTGACGATCTTCGTCTGGCCGATGCGGTGGGCGCGGTCGGTCGCCTGGGCCTCGGCGGCGGGATTCCACCACGGGTCGAAGTGCACGACGACGTCCGCCCCGGTGAGGTTGAGGCCGGTGCCGCCGGCCTTGAGCGAGATGAGGAAGACCGGCGCATCGCCGTCCTGGAACCTGTCCACCGCGGCCTGGCGGGCCTTGGGCGCCATCAAGCCGTCGAGGTAGCAGAAGGCCACGCCCTCCGCCTCGAGCTCCTCGCGCAACAGGCCGAGGAGCGAGGTGAACTGGGAGAACACGAGCATCCGGTGGCCCTCGTCGATGCTCTCGGCCAGCAGTTCGCGGAAAGCGTCCAATTTCGCCGAATCAGGGTAGGGCGGGACCGCTGGGCCCGCCGTTTTTTCGTTGGTGGCGCGATCATCGCGGCGCGCCCAGCGGTCGCGCCCTACCTCAATCAGCCGCGGGTCGCAGCAGATCTGGCGCAGGCGCAGGAGCTGGGTGAGCACGGCGAAGCGCAGGTTGTTCTCTGATTTGCCCTGGGCGGCGAGGTCGATCAGTTCGCGTTCGCTGTCCTCCTGCATCCGGCGGTAGAGCGCAGCCTGGGCGACGGTGGGCTCGCACCAGATCGTCTGCTCGATCTTCTCGGGCAGCTCGGGGGCGACGGCGGCCTTGGTGCGGCGCAGGATATAGGGCGCGGTCTGCGTGCGCAGCTGGCCGTCGTGCCACGTGCGCTCCTCGCGCTTGAGGCCGGGCGGCACCTTGGCGAGGAAGCCGGGCATCAGGAATTCGAAGAGCGAGCGCAGGTCGTCGAGCGAGTTCTCCAGCGGCGTGCCGGTGAGCAGGAACCGGCCGCGGCCGCGCAGGGCGCGGAGCGACTGCGCCGCCTGCGTGCGGCGGTTCTTCAGGTGCTGCGCCTCGTCGGCAAGGATGAGGTCGAACTCCACCAGCTCGAAGAGGACGGCGTCGCGCGCGAGCGTGCCGTAGGAGGTGAGGATGAGGTCGTGGGCGGCGAAATCCTTCTCGGCCAGCCGGCGTGCACCGTGGTGGACGAAGACCTTGAGCTCCGGCGTGAAGCGGGCCGCCTCGCGCCGCCAGTTTTCCACGAGCGAGGCGGGGCAGACGACGAGGTGCGGCGGGCGCCGCACGGCGCGCTGCCGGGAGGCCCGGGCGGCGGTGATCAGGGCCAGGGCCTGCAGGGTTTTACCGAGGCCCATCTCGTCGGCGAGGATGCCGCCGAGTTCCTGCCGATAGAGGTGCCAGAGCCAGGCGGTGCCGAGTTTCTGGTAGGGACGCAGGATTTTCTCGAGGGCCGCCGGCATCGGCGCGGGCGGCAGGGCGGTGAGGTTGCGCAGCGCGGCGCTGCGGTCGCGCCACGTGGCGGGGGCCTGGAAATGCGGGGCGATTTCCTCGAGCAGGTCGTTGACCTCGGCGGCGCGGGCCTTGGCGACGCGGTGCTTGCGATTGGCGCCGCCGGGATCGGTCGGGTCGGCGGCGAGCGCCCGATGGGCCGCGCCGATCTTTTCCAGGCGCCCGGCATCAATCAGGTAGATGTTTTTGCCGTCCTCGACGTAACCGCGGCCGGTGGCGATCGCCTCGCGCACCTGGGCTTCGGTCGCGCTGCCGGCGTCGATGCCCAGCTGCACGTCGTAGCCGTCGCTTTCCTCGGTGACCTGCGCGGCAGGCGCGGCATGCTTCAGGTGGGCGGTGTTGCGCTCGAAGTTTTCCGTGAACTCGGCGCCGAAATCCTCCCGCAGCTGCGTGCCCTCGGTGGCGAGGATGTTGAGCACGCGGTGGCGGTCGCGCAGCCACCACTTGCGGCTGAGCGGATCGAGGACGAAGCGGTGGTGACGCAGGAATTCCAGCACAGCGTCGTAGTGCGCCGATTGCTTCGCGGGCAGGGTGATGGCGAGGAAATGCTCCGAGCCGTCCACGAGCATCGGGGTGACGGCTTCGTCCCGGTCGAAAGATTCGGAAGACTCCCGCAAAGAACGCAGGGGACGCAACGGACCGGTGGAATCAGCCTTGGCGCCCTTCGCGCGAGGTACTTGGATTTCCGGGCTGCTTTTCGGGGTGCGATCCAACAACTCACTCACCCCCGACAGCTCCCGGCCGTGCCAGGCCAGCGCGACGTCGGGGATGCTGCCATAGAAGAAGACCGGCTGGCCTGCGAGGGCGGTGATGAGCTCGCGCAGCTGGGCGCGGGTCAGCTGCACCAGTGCGGCCGGCTCGGGTTTCACCCCGAGGCGCTGCAACACCGCCAGGCCGGGCAGGAGTTCCGTCGGCGGGGCCACCGTGAGGTCGAGCTCGACGCGCACCGCCACCGCGTTGCGCGGGAGGGCGGCTTCGAGATTGGGCGGCAGGAGCAGGCGGAGCATGACGGACGGCGACTATGAAGACCTGCCGTGCGGGCCGGGAAGGGAAAACGACGTCCGGGTAATCTCAAAGGCCGGCCATCGCGGCCTTCACCCGGGCAGTGAAGGCGGGCACGATTTGGAACGGGTCGTAGGGCACGCCGTTGCGGGAGAGGGTCTCAATCGGCACGTAACCGCGGTAACCACTCTCGCGGATGATGCGGTAGAGGCGCGGCAGGTCGGCGGCGAAGGCGGGGTCGGTGCCGCGGACGCTTTCCTTGACCTGCCAGTTGACGGCATGGGGGGCGACGCGGGCGATGTCGGCGTACGGATCGGCCGTGAGCATGTTGCCCGTGTCCACGATGAGGCCACACCACTCGGAATTCACCGCCTGCATCACCTTGAGGCATTCATCGGCAGACTGGAGCATGTCGCCGTGGTTCTGCACGCCGATGATGACGCCGTGCTTCTCGCCGTGGGCGACACATTCCCGGATCGCGTCGATCATCCAGGCGGCAACCTCGTCCCAACCATAACCCTTGGGCACGGCGCCGGCAAAGACGCGGAGGACAGGCGCGCCGAGTTCGGCGGCGGCCTCGATCCAGGCCTTGGCGCGCGCGATATCGGCCGCGCGTTTTGTGGCGTCCGGCTGGGCGAAGTCGTTGCGGATGCCCGTGCCGCTGATGTCGAGGCCAAGCGAGAAGGCGTGACGCTTGAACTTGTTGGTATAGTCGCGAGACGGCACCGCGGGATAGCCGGGAAAATAATAGCCGGTCGGATCGATGGCCTCGAAGTCGTGCTTCGCGCAGAAATCCAGCACGTCGAACAGCGAGACGCCGCCGGGCTTGCCGGCGAGGCCGTCCATGAGCGCGCCATTGAAGGAAAAGGCGTTGAGGCTGAGCTTGAGCTTGGATCCGCCCACGCGGGCCGCGGGCGCGGCGGCGTGGAGCAGGCCGGGGGCGGCGAGGCCGGCGGCCGCGGCCGGAAGGAGGGCGGCTTGTTTCAGGAAGCTGCGGCGGCCGAGCGGGGCATAGTTCATTTGGCGGGGTCGGCGGACCAGTTGCGGATCAATTCGCGGACGTATTTTCCGGAGGGACTCAGGTCGGTGTCCTTCCAGCCGCCCTTGGACGAGGCGCTGCGGCGGACAATGGCGGCGGTCTCTTTCTTGTCGTAGACGGCCCAGGTGCAGTGGCTGAGCTGGTGCTCGCGGATGAAGGCCATCCATTCGGCGACCGACTTCTCGTTGATGGGGCCGGCGCCGGAGGCATCGCAAGTGCCCCATTCGGTGACGAAGAGCGCGGCGCCGAGGTTCATCGCCTTCACGGCCTTGGCGCGGAGGCCCTGTTTGTGGGAACCGGCGTAGAAGTGCAGGGAGTAGGCGACGTTGGCGTCCTTGATCGGGTCGGCGGCGGCCACGTCGACGTCCTGGGCCCAGTGCGGGGAGCCAGCGACGATCAGGTTGTCGGGGTCGATGGCGCGGATGGCGGCGATGACTTTCTCCGCGTAAGGCTTCACGTCCCGGGCCCAGGACGCCTGCTCCGGTTCATTGAAGATCTCGTAGATGACATGGGGGTGTTTGCCGTAGCGGCGCGCCATGTCCTGGAAAAAAGCGACGGCCAGTTCCTGGTGCAGGTGCGCATTGTGGTCGTGCCAGTCGATGATGACATAGAGGTCGGCGGCGATGGCGGCGTCGATGACGCGGGTCACGCGGGCGAGGTTCGCGGCGGGAGCCTGCAGGTAGCTGCCGGGTTCCGCATGGATGCCGAGGGGGGCGCGGACGATCTGCGCATGCCAGTCCTGTTTGAGCCAGTTGACGGTGCCGGCGTTGTAGAAGCGGGCGGCTTCCCACTGGCTCCAGCCGAAGCTGACCCCGGCGAGGCTGACGGGTTTGCCGGCCTCGCCGACGATGCGGTTGCCCGCGGTGCGGAGCCGCCCATGGGCGCTGACGATGCCGGGGGCGGAGGGAGCGGGCGGGACAGCCGGGGCGGCGCAAGCGGACAGATGGAACAGGGCCGCGCACGCGGCCAGGACGGGTAGCAGCTTGGTCGGACGCATGGTGGGGTGGACCCAAGCAAAGCCAACCCGTGCAAAGCGCAAACCCGGAAAGAAGGATTACTCCTCCACCATGACCTTCATCCCGACCCAGGTGAGCTTCAGCAGCGTGCGGGCATCCCAGTTGGCGAGGCGGAAGCAGCCGTGGGATTCCGTGCGGCCGACCTTTTCGGGGTCGGGCGTGCCGTGGATGCCGTAGCCCGTGCGGTCGAGTCCGATCCACGCGACCCCGACGGGATTGTTGGGCCCGGGCGGGATGATGAGCTTGCGGCCGAGTTCCTTGCCCTCGGGGACCTCGGGAAAGACCTCGGGGTCGAAGGTGTAGTTGGGGTCGGGGATCACGACCGCCACGTGGAGTTCGCCGACCGGGCGTTTCTCGACGTTGCGCGCGATGCTCACGGGGAAGTGCGCGAGGATGCGACCGGTCTCGTCCACGACGTGCAGGACGTGCTCGGCGAGGTAGACGTGGATGCGGGCGACCTTGACGTCGGGGATCACCGGCTCGGCGGAAGGCACGACCAGCGACTGGCCGGGCAGGATGCGCTCCCAGTCGACGCCCGGGTTGAGCTTGAGGATCAGCTTCGGGTTGGTGCGGAAGCGCTCGGCGACCAGCTCCAGCGCGGTGTTATAGCGAAGCGCATCGAGCTGGGACTTGCCCAGCCACGTGTCGGGCACGGGTCGCACGGCGACGAGGTCCAGGGCGGTGAAGGCGTACTCGGTCAGGACGGGGGCGGTGAGCAGGAGCACCGCCTTGGTGGCGCGATCGAGGTCGCCGGTTTCCTTGAGGCCCTCGTTTTTCTGCCAGGCCTTCAGCGCGGTCGCGGTCTGCAGGCCGCGCACGCCGTCGAGCGAGCCGCAGGAAAAGCCCCGGCGGGACAACTCCACCTGCGCAGCCAGCCAGTCGGTGATGGGCTGCGGTTCGAAAGCGGGTTTCGCCGGCGCAGCCTCCTCCGCCACGGGCTCGTCGGCCGGCAGGGCGGGCGTATCCTCGGGTCGCGGCGGGGCCTCCGCCGGGGTCTGCGCGCGGGCGGTGACGAACAGACAGCAGAGGAAGGCGAGGCGAAGCATGGCCCGCAATGTGCCGGTCCCGGGCCAAATGAAAATGGCGAAATTGCCGGTGACAGGCCGCGGACTGGCTTTTCGGGGCATCCTGCGCAGTGTCTGGGCCATGAACCCCCGCCACCCCGCTGTTCTCACCCTGATGCTTTGCCTGCTTGCCGGTTTGCTCCGCGCCGCCGAGCCCGCTGTCATTCCGCTGTGGAAGGATGGCGCGCCGGGCTCCGAGGCCCGCAAGAACGAGCCGGAGCAGGCGAAGGACTGGTGGGTGAAAAACATCCACAATCCGTCCCTGACCGTGTTTTTGCCACCCGCGGGCAAGGCCAACGGTACCGCCGTGATCGTCATCCCCGGCGGCGGGCATCGCGAGTGCGTGTTCAATCCCGAGGGCGTCGAGCCGGCGCAATTCCTCGCCAGCCAGGGCGTCACCGCCTTCGCCCTGAAATACCGGCTCATGCGGGAAGAGGGCAGCACCTACACGCCGGCGCATGTGGCGGCCGATATCAAGCGCGCCATGCGCACGGTCCGGGCCCGCGCCGGGGAGTGGGGCATCAATCCCGACCGCATCGGGGTGATGGGCTGGTCGGCCGGCGGTGAGGTCGCGGCCGTGGTCGCCTACAATCCCGTGCCCGGCGACCCGCAGTCACCCGACCCGGTCGAGCGCGCCAGCGCCAAGCCGAATTTCCAGATCATCATCTATCCCGGCGGCTTTGGCACCCCGGGCAAGCTGCCTGCGGACTCGCCCGAGGCCTTTTTCTACTGTGCCAACGATGACGAGGGTCCCGCGCGCACGATCTCGCTCATGATGGAGAAATACCGCGCGGTCGGCATCCCGGTGGAGGTGCACATCGTCGCCGCCGGCGGCCACGGCTTCAACATGGGCAACCGCTCCAAGCTGCTTTCCGTCCGTGGACTCCCGCAGCGGATGTCGGACTGGCTGCAGGACCGCGGCTACCTGACGCCGGTCGAGGCGAAGAAGTAAGGTGAGGTAGGGACGGACCGCTGGGCCGTCCGTTCTTCCCGGCGCGACCAGCGGTCGCGCCCTACCAGTGTGCAGTCCGCGCTCGTCAAATGCCAGAACCCGCAGAGCCGGCACTGGTAGGCCTGGCGCTGGCGTTCCACTCCCGCGACCAGCGCGGCGTCGAGGGCGTCACCCTGTGTACGGTAGCGGCGCTTGCCGGTGCACATGCGTTTCCGCTCATCGATCGTGGGTTTTTTCACGGAGGAGAGGTTTATTCAGAAGCCAGGAAACCAGGACAATTCATGGCTTTTTGGCTTCGGAATAAGATCAGTTCGATTCACGGCTTCGGCTCGAACCGGCTGAGGGCGCGGTTCTTTTTCACCTCGGCGGCCGGATGGATCTGGCCGTTCATGGCGATGTAGATGCCGGCGGGCAGCACCTGCAGCGCGCCGACGGCGCAGCCGATGTTGAAGAGCGCGTCGCTCTGCCGGAAACGGGCGGGCACCATCGAGCCGGTGAAAACGATGACCTTGTCCGGCAGGCCCGCGAGCTGCGCGGCGGTCTCGGTCATCGTGTCGGTGCCGTGGGTGATGAGAATGAGGCGCTCGGGGGCGGCAGCCACGCGAGCACGGATGAGGACGCGGTCGGCGTCGGTCATCTGCAGGCTGTCCTTCTGCAGGACGGACTCGACGGTGTACTCGAAGGTGACGTTGGCCTCCTTGAAGAGCGGGCCGACCTGCGGGTCGCCCACGTCATAGGTGCTGGCGGCGTCGAAGTAGACCTTGTCGATGGTGCCGCCGGTGGCGATGACGCGCATGCGCATGGCCGGACGATGGGCGGGCGACCGGGAGATTCAATCCGGTTCTGGTGGCGGGCCGTTTGACGCCCGGTGGAATGCGGTTACCTAGGTGCAACCCTGCGGCCCGCCCCGGCCGAACCCCGTCCGTCACCCCATGAAAAAATTCCTCAGCCTGTCCTTCCTCCCGCTCAATCCCGACCTCGGCCTGCTGGCGTTGCGGGTCGTGATTTCCTGCCTCATGATCCGGTATCATGGCTGGGGCAAGCTCACCGGCTGGGCGGACGAGAAGATCCGCCTGCCGAACCTCTTCTCGCTCGCCGGCGCGGAGAAGGAGTTTCACACGTTTCCCAATTACATCGGGATCAGCTCGGAGCTGAGCTATGTGCTGGTGACGTGGTGCGAGACCTTTGGCTCGATGTGCATCATGGCCGGGCTGCTGACACGGCTGCATTCCCTCGGCCTGTTCATCACGATGATGGTGGCGTGGGGCTTTCACCACCACATGCGCCTGACCGGACCCGGGGCGGGCGAGTTGCCCTTTGCCTGGGCCTTCGTCTACCTGCTGCTCCTGCTGGCCGGGCCGGGCAAATACTCGCTCGACCACCGCCTCGGCCTGGGCGCCCCGGCGGCGACCGCCAAGGCGTGAGCCGGATCAATCCGCGAAGACCTTTTTCCGCGGGTCGATCAGCAGCCAGCAGAACGTGGCGACCACGAACAGCCCACCGATGACGTAGAGCGTGATGTCCCAGTTTTTGAACCATTCGAGCGAGTAGCCGACGATCAGCGGGCAAAAAAGTGCGCCGACCTGGCCCGCCGAGTTCATGGTGGCGCCCACGACGCCCGGTTGGGAGCCGCCGACCTCGATGCAGGTGGCCCAGGTCGCGGCGAGGGAGGTCATGGTCGCTGCCACCGCCACGGCGATCAGGATCGCGGCCGCATGCGGGTTGGAGCAAAGCGGTACTGCGAGCAGCATGAGCGCGGCGACGACGCACGTGGCGGCGCCGACCCCGGTCCGGCCCCAGCGCAGGCCGAAGCGCTTCACGGCCGAGTCGGTGATGAAGCCGCCGCAGAGGTCGCCAAAGATCGCGACGAAAAACGGCAGCCCGGCATAGAAGTTCATGGCGGCACCGCTGAAATGGTGTTTTTCCTTCAGGTAGGTCGGCAGCCAGGTGATGCAGAAATAGAACACCATGCTGTTCGGGAAATACATCAGGCAAAGCGCCAGGACGTTCCGGTTGGTGAACAAGGCCTTCCAGTAGCGCCGGTCGAACTGGTGGTGCGGGGACGGGCCGCGGCCGCCTTCGATCAGCTCGCGCTCCGCGGCGTTGACCGCCGGATGATCCGCGGGCTCGTCGCGGAACCAGAAGTACCAGAGGGCAGTCCAGCCGATGCCGAGGAGGCCAAAGCTGAGAAACACCCAGCGCCAGGACATCAGGGTCAGGAGCCAGGTGACGAGGAACGGCGTCAGGGCGGCGCCGAGGTGCGCGCCACCGAAAAATATGCCTTGGACCACGCCGCGTTCGTGCAGGGGGATCCAGCGGGAGAAGGTGCGGGCCATGCACGGCCAGGCGCCGGCCTCGCCGGCGCCGAAGAGGAAACGCACCACCAACAGCGACAGGTAGTTGAACGCGGCGCCGGTGAGCATCGTGAACGCCGACCACCACAGCACGATCCGGGTGAAGACGCGGCGCGTGCCGGAACGATCAGCCAGGCAGCCAGTGGGAATCTCGAAGATCGCGTAGGCGATGGCGAAGGCGCTGAAGACCCAGCTCATCTGGACCTTGGTCAGGCCAAGGTCCGCCATGATCGGCTCCGTCATCCGCGAAATGCACGCCCGGTCGATGTAGGTGATCATGCCGAGCAGGATCACGATGCCGACGACGCGGTAGCGTACGCGGGTCGGGGGCACGGTGGCGGGGTGGGGCGATGAAGGGGCGGTCATCTCCGGTGGGGCACGCAGATAGGGATGACAGTTCGACGGATTGGCAAGCATGGGTAGGGCGTACCGAGCGAAGCGACAGTCAGTCATCCTTCCGCCGTCGCCAAGGCTATGGCGGACAGGCCGGATGAGCCGCGGCGACAAGTTTACCCGCCTGTGGCGGCGCCGAAGGCTCAAGGTCCCGAGCCTGTCGAGGGACCGCGGCTCGTCGGGACGACTCGCCCTACCAGCCGAACTTTGGCGTCGCCGGGGTGAAGCCGGTGGGCAAAAAAGGTTGAAGGGCCATCCGCCCGGGCGGTGTTTAGCCCCGCATGGATGTCCTACCCCGCGCCGGTCGTTATTGCCTGGGCGCGGCCGTGGCCGCTTCCGGGTTGATGCAAATCATCAATGGCGGCTTCGTGCGGCTGGTGCCCAAGCTGCCGGAGTGGGTGCCGGCCCAATCCTTCGGGGCGGTCGCGACCGGGTTCGCATTGGTGCTGATCGGCGCGGCGATCCTCACGGGCTACAAGACGCGGGAGGCGACGCTCGGCCTGGCGGCCCTGCTGTTGGTCACGTTTGGTTTCCGCCTGCCCGAATTCGCGGCGAATTCCGCCGCGCTGATCAATCCCGCCAAGATTCTCGCCCTGGCGGGTGGGGCCATCCTGGTCGGCGGGCGCGGGGAGAAATGGCCCTGGGTCGCGCCGGTCCTTTTCGGGATTTTTTTCCTGCTCTGCGGCTGGGCCCATTTCCAGTATGCCGGATTCGTGGACACCATGGTGCCGGCGTGGATTCCCCCGAGCCAGCGCTTCTGGACGTATTTCACCGCCGTGGCTTTGCTGGCGGGCGGGCTGGGGGTCATTTTGCCGCCGACGCGCCGGCTGGCGGGCATCCTGGCAGGCGTGATGATTTTCCTGTGGGTGCTGGTGTTGCACATCCCGCTCGCCCTGAAGATGCGCAATGCCTTCGAGCTGGCCGGGGTCCTTGAGGCCCTGGCCCTGACGGGCGTGGCATGGCTGGTGGCGGCTGGCGCCACCAGCAGTGGCCGCAAGCAGGCTACTTCGCCGGAATGATCTCGAGGGCGTTGATCTCGGGATTCTCGACCTGGCTGGTGAAAGTGATGTCGAGCTTGCCGTCCTTGACCTCGACCTCGACGGTCTCGACGTAGGCGCGGAAATCGCCGCCGGCCTTGGCCGTGACGTCGAAGTCCTTGAATTCCTTCCCCTCGACATTGAAGGTGAAGACCCGGTTGCCGACGCCACCGATGCCGTCGTAGGTCTCGGCGAAATGGAGCTTCACGGTGTACTTGCCGTTGGCGACGGGGTGTGAGAAGCTGGTCATGCTGTAGCGCTCCGCCTGGTAGAGCGACGGGGTCTTGGTGTTGGCGATGGTGGTGCCGGTGCGGTCGACGGTGTCGCCGCCGACAAAACCCTGGTCGGCGAGCCAGACCACGCCGTTCTCATCGGTGTGCTTGGCCGTGGTGCCGGCGCGGATGCGGATGGCCTCGGCGGCGCTGGCGAGCGTGGAGCCAAGAAGGGCCAGGGTGACGGCGAGGGTGAGGCGGCGGATGCGGGATGACATGGGGGTATGGTTTATGGGGTTGGGGTGAAAATGGGACCGGGCGCCGGGGCGCGGAAGGTTCACATGGCGGGCGATGCTAGCCAGTGCGCGGCGGCGGGCAAGCGCGAGTTGATCCGCCCGGTCAGCCCGCGGCGAGGCTTTGGGCGATATGCTGCAGGATTTCGGTCCGCCCGGTCTTGGTCTTCGAGGAGGTGGCGATGACGGCCGGCGCGGGATCGAGACCGGCGAACACCGTCTGGCAGAAAGCCGCGATGCTGTTCTGCGCCTGCGAACGAGACAGCTTGTCGATCTTGGTGAAGACCACCACGAACGGCACCCCGGTGCCGGACATCCAGCTGAGGAAGTCCACGTCGAGCTGCTGCGGGGGCAGACGCGAGTCGATCAGGACGAAAACCGCCCGGAGATTCTCGCGGCCCTCGATGTAGTCGGCGACCGCCTCGTTGAAGTCGGCGCGCTTGGTCTTGGCCACGTGCGCGTAGCCGTAGCCGGGCAGGTCCACCAGGCGCCAGTTCTTGTTGACCGTGAAAAAATTAATCAGCTGGGTCTTGCCGGGCAGGTCGGAGACCCGGGCGAGGTCCCGCTGCTCGGCGAGCAGGTTGATCAGCGAGGATTTGCCCACGTTGGACCGGCCGATGAAGGCAAACTCGGGCAGCGCCAGGCGCGGGCAGTCCGCGAGGGTGGGGGCGCTGGTTTCGAAGATGGCCGACTTGATTTTCATGGGACCGGAGGGTGCCAGCCATAGGGACAGACTTCGGGGTACAGGCGACCTTTAGTTTTGGGATTCGAGGCGGGACTAGGGCGCAAATTTTACACTTGGCGGCGACGGGTGCACCGGCCTGAAAGGAGGGAAGATCGGGTGGATATTTCTGTTATATTAATAACTGTCATGCAAATGGTAACAGAAATATTTTCCATTACTTGATATCCCGGTGAATCAACCCAAGCTATGTGCCGATGGAGGGAACTCGGTTCCTTCCAGTTGTTGATTGAAACAGCTCGAACCCCTCACGGGGAACGGGCTCTGACCGCCGCCTCAAGCGGCAATGGAGGACGATAAAGTCATGCTGACTATCATCGCCATCACGGTCTCCTGGTTGTCGGTTGCAGTGATTTACCTCATTGCGGCCTCTGACCGCCGGGAGCGCCGGTTCTAAAGAAAATAACAACGCCCCGGGGGATTTCCTCCGGGGCGTTTTTTTTTGCCGCGGCCGGGCCTACTTGTGGTTCGACCGGGTATGCTTGCGGAATTGGCCGGGGGACTCGCCGGTCATGCGCTTGAAGACGACCGAGAGGTACTCGATGTGCTCGAAGCCGGTCATGCTGGCGATGCTCTTGAGCGGCAGGTCGGTCTCCGACAGCAGCTCCTTGATGCGGGCGAGCTGCACGCGCCGGATCTCGGCCTGGGGCGAACGCCCGATGAAGCGGCGGAATTTCTTCTCCAGCTGGCTGCGCGAGGCGGCGGCATGGGCCACGACCTCGTCCACGCTCACGCCCTTGCAGGCGCGCTCGCGGATGAAGCTCAGCGCGGCGGCCACGTTCTTGTCGCCGACGGCGAGGATGTCGGTGGAAAGCCGGGCGACGACGCCGAGCGGGTCGACGCGCACGTCCATGGCGCCGGGCTTCTCGCCGCGGAGCATGCGGTCGAGCACCTCGGCGGCGTGGTAGCCGGACTGGTGGGCGTTGAGCGCGATGCTGGAGAGCGACGGGTAGGAGAGCTCGCAGCGCATGACGTCGTTGTTGACGCCCAGCAGGGCGATCTCCTCGGGGACGAGGAGGCCGGCGCGCTGCGCCGCCGTGATGACCTGGAAGGCGCGCACATCCACGCAGGCCATGATCGCGACGGGTTTGGGCAGGCCGGTGAGCCAGGCGGCGATCAGCCCGGTCTGCTCGGCATCCCAATCCGGGGTGATGATGCCGGGATACTCGAGGTCAAGGACGTCGCAGGTGTGGCCGGCGAGCCGCAGGGCCTCCACGAAACCGTCGCGGCGCTCGCAGGACCAGGCCTCGTTGGCGAAGCCGCAGTAGGCGAAGTGGCGGAAACCACGCTCGAGGAAGTGCTCGGCGCCGAGGTGGCCGATGGCGGTGTTGTTGGGCCGGATCTTGGGCACGCCGGGGAAGGGCGGGGTGTCATTGAGGTCGACGAGCGGGATGCCGAGCTGCGCGCAGCTCTTCACGAGGGCCGGGGTGGTGTGGCGGCTGATGACACCCTGCCATTTCTCGCCGCGCAGGAAACCGGGATCACGCTCGGTGCGGGCCTCGTCGTCGAGGAAGGTGGACCACTGCCGGTGCGAGCGCTCGTGCTGCACGATACCGTGCAGGGTGCGCGTCGCCTCCTCGAAGCGCATGAGGAATACCAGCAGGATTTTCGGCTTCATCTTTGCGCAGGATGGGAATCTCCCCGGGGATATGCAACCTCCGGCCCGGGCCCGGTCGGCAGTTGCGCTTGCCGGCGGCGTGGCTACTGCTGAAGGCCATGAACCGCCGCCCCACCGGTCCGGAATTCGGCCGCCGCGATTTTCTCCGGTACAGCGCGCTGGCGACCTCGGTGGTGCTGGCCCCCGCGGGCCTGCGCGCCGCCGGCGCGCGCCGTCGCCCGTTGTTCACGGGGGTCGGGATCACGGCGCAGCTCGAGCGGGCGGCCGAGCTCAAGGCCTGCGGGGCCGACTTCATCGTCGAGAGCGTCGCGCGCTTCCTCGTGCCCGACCGGCCCGAGGCGGAGTTTGCGCCCTGGCGCGAACGGGCCATGCAGTCGCCGCTGCCCGTGCTGGGCTGCAACAGCTTTTTGCGCGACCCCAAGCTGCGCTGCACGGGGCCCGACGCCGATCATCCGCGCGTGCTGGCGTTTGCCGAGACGGCATTCCGGCGGCTGCGCGCGGTCGGCGGCGAATACATCGTGTTTGGGAGCAACACGGCGCGGCAGCTGCCGCCCGGCTGGGCCAAGGCCCGGGGGGACGAGCAGTTCATCGCCCTCCTGCAGGCGATGGGGCCGCTGGCGGCACAGCACGGCATCACGGTGGCGGTCGAGGCGCAGCAGGCCAGCGAGTGCAACTACCTCAACCATCTCGACGAGGTCGTGGCGGTGGTGGCGGCGGCGAACCAGCCCGCCATCCGCGTGCTGGCGGATATTTTCCACATGATGCGCATGGGTGACACGCCGGCGGACCTGGTGCGGGCCATGCCGTGGGTCTCGGTGGTGGAGCTGGCGGAAAATGCGAACCGCACCCTGCCCGGTGTGGCGGGCGATGACTTCCGTCCATATTTCGCCGCGCTGGCGGCGGGCGGTTATTCCGGGCGGGTCGACCTCGAAGGCAACGGCACGACCGAGCAACTCAAGGCGGCCTTTGCCACCATCGCCCGCCAGGTCGCGGATGTCAGCACGCCGGCGGCGTGATACCGCCGGTGCGAGGACTTTGCGCACCTTCGCTATTGCGGACAAGTTGCAGGACGTCTCATCCGTTTGGTGACGGGTTTTTTAGAATACGCTTTCCAAGCGGTCAGCTTGGTCCATGGTGCAGGTGACACCCATGGGTCAGGAGACCATCACTTACCTCACCAACATCGTCATCGGTGTCATTTTGGCGGGTCTGTTGATGCACTACTGGTACCGGCAGGGCCGCCCGCCGACGATGCGCCACTGGATGGTGGCGGCGTGGGTGATGACCGTGGCGGACGTGTTGTTCGCGCTGCGTCCCGAATTGCCCCACTGGGTTTCCCGGCTGGTGCCGACGCTGCTGGTCACGGTCGGGCATTGCGCCCTGTGTCTGGGCGCGCAGCGCACCGCGGGCCTGCCCCGTGCCTGGCGCGGGCTCGGGGCGGTCCTGGTGCTGCATGCGGCCGGGTTGATTGGATTTCTCCTGTGGAACCAACCCTCCAGCTGGCGCATGGTGATGAACGGCATCGTCTGGGCCGGCCTCTCCCTCTGGGCCCTGCGCAGCCTGCGGCGCGCGCCCGTGATGTTCTGGCAACCCTTGGTGTCGCCGGCCAACGCCTTCCTGTTGCACGGCATTTTCCACACCGTGCGCGTGGCCCTGGCCACGCTTTTCGCCGTGCGCGGCTGGTCCGAGGCCTCGGCTTCGCTGCAGATCATCGGGGACCTCGAGGTGAGCTTCTTCATGGTGGCGCTGTTCGTGGCCATCCTGATCGCCAACCTCCAGCTGCGACACGAGGAATTGAGCAGCGCCCACGCCGAGGTGCAGGCGCTGACGGGCCTGCTGCCCATTTGCGCCTGGTGCAAGAAGGTGCGTGATGACGACGGCTACTGGCGGCAGGTGGAGGTCTATTTTGCCCGGCGCGACCACATCCAGTTCACCCATGGCATTTGCACCGACTGCCTGAGCGAGCAAAAGCCGGTGCGGGAGTCCGCGGGGGATGCACCGGATCCGACGGCGGGCGCGGGCAACGGCTGAGGGCCACCGGCGCCAGGTCCCGCCGGGAATCCCTTACCGGGCGAGAATCTGGCGGCAGAGGGTTTCACCGCGCGCGAAGTCGCGGCAGGTCTGCGGCCGGTCGGCGTAGATGGTGCAGAGACGGGTGGCGGGATCGAGGGCGACGCAGGCGCCGTTGCCGCGCTGGTCCATGCAACGTGCGCCGGCGTGTTCGACCACGAATTCTTCCGGCACCCGGTCGCCCGCCCGCAACTCGACCACCAGGTGGCAGCAACGGCCGCAACCGGCGCAGGGAGGAAGATCGGGGTGGGGGTCGATGGGCCCACGAGGGCAGCCCCGCCGGAGATTAGCGACCTTTAGTTGGATTTATCCGCGCGAACGGCCCACGGCGGCAATCCCATCCAGCCCGCCTTACTCCGTCGAGGGAGTGTCCGCATTGCCCGGGAAGGCCGTGTGGGCCTCGTGCGAGATCGGCGGGGTGGAATCCCCCGGTGGCTGTGCCTGACGGAGCTTGCCGGACGGCTGCGGGTTGAGATCAGTGGCCGTCAGGTTGGCCGGCAGCATCGGAGGCTTGGAGCCTGGCGTGCTGCGTTGCGACTGGGCGGGAGTGATTTCCGGTACGGCCGCGCGAGGCTGGGCGGCCGGAACAAAAGCGGGAAAGGTATCCAGCGATTTCACCGGCGATGCGATACCCAGTTGGAAACCCAGTTCATTTTCGAAGGCATCTTCGGCATGCCGAACGGAGTTGATGAGCACCCAAGCTCCGATGGTCATGACAACCAGAAATCCGATGATCAGGTATTCAACGAGGTTCATTCCGGGGGGATTGTCCGCTGGCTTGCAGCGCAAGTCGTTTGCATGTAATGAAAAAGGCGGCCGGGGTGGGCCGCCTTAAGGCGAAAGTGGGATTGTCCGAGCGTGAGGCGTATCGCCAACTTGCTTCCGACATTTTTTAGTTTGGGCTGACTGAGCTGTGACGCGGAAATTATTTTTAGCAAGCAAATCCCTGTGTGAGATGCTGGTATTTTCGCGGAGAAAATCCCGGCGACAGACCGATTGGTGTTCAACGACGGGTCCGGCGCGCGGTGACGAGCCAGTCCCACGGCGGTTCGGCCCCGCGCGGAGGCCGGGTGATGCCTTCGTCCACCCACGGGTACCAGACCTTCCGCACCTGGATGCCCGCGAGGCCGGCGTCGCGCGCCAGCCGGGTAACTCCCGTTGCGGTGAAGAAGCGCTGCCGGCGGTCGTCGCGTTGCACGACGGCGCTGCCGCGCCGGCGTGGGGCCGGGCGGCCGGTCTCGAACGCTACCACGGCATCATGGCTCTCCAGCGCGGGAATGATCAGCAGCACGTGGCCGCCCGGTTTCACGGCGCGCCCGATCTGGCGCAGCGCCCGGCGGCAGGCACCCGGGGCGACAAAGGTGAGCACGTTGGCACAGACGACGAGGTCGGCGCTGGCCCGCCAGCGGGAGGGCAGGGCGAAGACGTCGGCCTGCTCCCATGTGCTATCCGGCTGGTTACGGCAGCGGCTCCGGGCGAAGTGGAGCATCCGCGCGGAGTGGTCGGAGCCAACCTTGGGGCTGAAATGCGGGCCGTATTTGCGGAAGAAGGAACCGATGCCGCAGCCGAGATCGAGCACCGACCGGTGGCCCTTGAGCAGGCCCTGGGACTTGAGCCAGCGGGTGATGACCCCGCGCCGGTCGCGCATGAAAATATCACACACCTCCTCGGCATAGGCGTTGGCAAGCTTGTCCCAGTCCTGCTCGTTCATCGTCTGGTTCAGCCGCGGATGGCCCAGCGGAGTTTGGCCGAGGTGCTGCGGGGATTGGCGCGGCGTTCCTCGGGACCGGCGCGGACGACTTCCTCGTTGGTCGAGGCATAGAGGCCCGTGCGCACGCCCTCGCGGAAGGCCTGCTTCACGCGGCGGTCTTCGCCGGAGTGGAAGGTGAGGATCGCGACGCGGCCGCCGGGCTTCAGGCACGCGGGCAGGTGGCGCAAGAACAGGTCAAGCACACCGAACTCGTCGTTCACGGCGATGCGCAGCGCCTGGAACACGCGGCGCACCGTGTCATCGGCGGCCTGGGGGTCGTGCTTGGGCTGGTGTACGCGGAGAATGTTCCGGATCGTGGCGGCGAGCTGGAGGGTGCGGGTGATCGGCGCTTCGCCGCGCCGTTCGGTGATCTCGCGTGCCAGCAGGGCAGCGTGGGGCTCGTCGGCATTATCGGTGAGGGCGGCCGCGAGATCGTCAGTGGAGACGCGCGCGAGCCAGTCGGCGGCGGAGGGCGGCCGCGACGGGTTCAGGCGCAGGTCGAGCGGGCTGTCGGTCTTGAACGTGAAACCCCGCGCGGGGTCGTCGATCTGCATCGAGGAGACGCCGAGGTCGGCCAGGATGGCGTCGGCGCCGGCAAGGCCGAGGCCGGCCAGCACCTTGGGCAGGCCGGCGAAGTTGGAGCGGATCGCGGTGAACACATCCTCGCCAAAGCCCGCGTCGCGCAGGCGGGCCGTGGTCTTGGGGTGTTCGATCGGATCGACATCGAGGCCGATGAGGCGTCCGCCGGGGGCGAGGAGCGGAAGCAACTCGCGGGAGTGCCCGCCGTAGCCGAGGGTGCAGTCCACGGCGAGTTCACCGGGCCGGAGGGCGAGGACCGAGAGGATTTCACCCACCATGATGGGCCGGTGCGTGCCGGCGGGGGTCTTGCCCGAGGCGATCACCTTCGCGACATCGTCGGCATATTTTCCGGGATTGAGCTCCTTGTATTTCTCCTCGAAGCGCCGCGGATTCTTCCCCGCGTAGCGCGGCCGGCGCTTATGGGGCCGCGGGGCATCTGGATTGGGCGTTGGCTCACTCACCAGGTTTGGGATGCCTTAACCCGGGCTCAGTGACAAGGGCCGGTTGGGTTCAGTCGGGCGAAGGTTTCACTTCACCCAAACTTCCGGCCTTAGCCTTGACGGGAATCACCCGCGATGCCCTGCTTGATGAGGTGGAATTAGCCCGCCTGGTCGCCTGCTTTTCCACCCTGCTACCCCGGCATGATTCCCTTTGCTGCAATCCCCGAGAAAATTGGCCGCCCCCTGGGTGCGCTGCTGCTCCTGGCCGTTGTTCCCCTGCGGGCCGAAACGATTCCGGCCCCGGTGACGGCGTTCATCGACCGCCGGTGCGCGGATTGCCACGACGACGTGGAGAAAAAGGGCGGGTTGGACCTGGTCTCCCTCGCCTTCGATCCGGCTAATGGGAAAAATTTCAACACGTGGGTGAAAGTCTACGATCGCGTCATGGCCGACGAGATGCCGCCGAAGAAAAAGCCCCGGCCCGAGGCGAAGGAGGCGGCGCGGTTCACGTCATCCCTGGCGGCGGTGCTCACCACGGCGGAACAGGCGCGCAGCGCCCACGAGGGCCGCTCGACCCTGCGCCGGCTCAACCGCTACGAATACGAGAACACCCTCCGCGACCTGCTGGGCGCGCCCTGGCTCCAGCTGAAGGATGCGCTGCCCGAGGACGGCGAGTCGTATCGCTACAACAAGATCGGCGATTCGCTCGACGTGTCGCACGTGCAGATGGCGCGGTACCTGAGTACGGCCGACCGCGCCCTGCGCGAAGTGATGGCCCGGCAGCCCGAACGGCCCGCGACGGTGACCACCCGTTACTTTTCCCGCGAGCAACCCAGCTTCATCGACAAGATGAAATACGACGTGTTCAACACGGCGCCGGAGCGCGCGACGTTCCCGGTGCTGGGCGCACGTGGGCAACCGGAAGTACGCAAGGAATACGTCGCCTACACGGTCGGGCTCAACGACCCGGCGGTGCGGAACGAGGAGGGCATGGGCGTGGTCGCGAGCAACTACGAGCCGGTCGAGGTCTACTTCGAGAAATTCACCGTGCCGGTCAGCGGTCGCTACCGGCTGCGCTTCAAGGCCTATCCCGTGTGGGTCGGGCCGGGGGAGGGGGACCGGTGGTTCGTTCCGGACCTGAACAATGTTTCCGCCGGACGCCGGTCCGAGCCCGTCACCATCTATTCGGAAACGCCGCCGCGCCAGCTGCGCAACCTCGGCGCCTTCGATGTCACGCCCGCCGCACCCATCCGTGAATTGGACACCTGGCTGCTGGCGGGCGAAATCATCCGGCCGGATGCGGCGCGACTGTTCCGCTCGCGGCCCGGGGCGAGCCGCTGGCGCAATCCGCTGGCGGAAAAGGACGGCCAGCCCGGTGTGGTGTTCAACTGGATGGAAGTGGAAGGGCCAATCTACGACCAGTGGCCGACCGCCGGCCACCGGCTGCTCTTTGGCGACCTGCCCCTGAAGAAAGCGCAACAATCCGGTGCACCGGTCGAGGTCGCGTCGGCAAACCCGAAAAAGGATGCCGAGAAGCTGCTGCGCAATTTCGTGACGCGCGCGTATCGCCGGCCCGTGGCGACGGGGGAGGTGGCGCGTTTCCTGCCGGTCGTCGAGAGTGCCCTGGCCAGCGGCAGCGGCTTTGCCGACGCCATGCTCGCCGGCTACACGGCGGTGTTGTGCTCGCCGGGATTCCTCTACCTGGAGGAGCGGCCGGGTCCGCTGGACGACTATGCCCTGGCCTCGCGGCTGTCGTACTTCCTCTGGAACACCGCGCCCGACGACGAGCTGCTCGCGCTGGCCGCGAAGGGCACCCTGCACCGGCCCAAGGTGCTGCGGGCGCAGACCGACCGGCTGCTCGGGGATGCCCGGTCGCGCCGGTTCGTGGACGCTTTCCTCGCCTACTGGCTCCAGCTGCGCAAACTCCAGGTCAACTCCCCGGACAACGACCTCTATCCCGACTATTACCTCGACGACCTGCTGACCGAGTCGGCGGGGGAGGAGACGCAGGGATTTTTTGCGGAGCTGCTGCGCGCCGACCTCCCGGCGTGCAACCTCATCGCGTCGGACTTTGTCATGGTGAACGAGCGGCTGGCCGTGCACTACGGCCTGGCCGGCGTGGAGGGCGTGGCGCTGCGCCGCGTGCCGCTGCCGCCGGACAGCCCGCGCGGCGGGCTGATGACGCAGGCCAGCGTGCTCAAGGTGACCGCCAACGGCACCACGACTTCGCCCGTGCTGCGGGGCGCGTGGATCATGGAGCGCATCCTCGGCCAGCCGTCCCCGCCACCGCCGCCCGACATCCCGGCGATCGAGCCTGACACGCGCGGGGCGACGACCATCCGCCAGATCCTCGACAAGCACCGCCACGAGGAGAGCTGTGCCGTCTGCCACAACAAGATCGACCCGCCCGGCTTTGCGCTGGAGAGCTTCGACGTGATGGGCGGCTGGCGCGACCGCTATCGCGCCCTCGGCGGGACGGAGTTTGCGGAGGGCCTCGGCCACAACGGGCAGAAATTTGCGTTTCACAAGGCGCTGCTGGTGGACAGCAGCGGCCAGATGGCCGACGGCCGCCCCTTTGCTGACATCCGCTCCTTCAAGCAGTTGCTGCTCGATGATGAGCCGCAGATCGCCCGCAACCTGGTCCGGCAGCTGACGACCTACGCGACGGGCGCGCCCGTCCGGTTTGGCGACCGGCCCGAGATCGAGCGGATCCTGCAGCAGGCCGCCCCCAGCCATTATGGGGTGCGGACCCTCATGCATGAGGTTGTGCAAAGCAGTCTTTTCCTCCACAAGTAACCCGTCCGCCCCTCCCCATGAAGACCCCGCCCGCAGTTCGCTCCCCGTTTGGATCGCACATTGCCACGCGGCAGGTCGTCTCGCGGCGCCAGTTTTTGCGCGGCGTCGGGGTGGTACTGGCCCTGCCCATGCTCGACTCGATGCTGCCCGGGCTGGCCCGCGCGGCGGAGCTCACGTCCGCCACGGGGCCCGACGGCAAGCCGCGCCGGATGTTCGCCATCTGCAACAACCTCGGCCTGCTGCCGGGGCAGTTTTTCCCCACGCAGGCCGGGCGGAATTACGAGCTGTCGCCCTACTTGCGCAACCTCGCGGCGCACCGCGATGACTTCACCGTCTTCAGCGGCGTGTCGCATCCGGACGTGGACGGTGGGCACCCGGCCGACATCTGTTTTCTCACCGCCGCGCCGCACCCGGGCGGCGGCGGATTCCGCAACACCATTTCCCTCGACCAGTACATCGCCGAGCGCATCGGCAACCGGACGCGGCTGCCTTCGCTCACGCTGGGCGTCAACGTCGAGCAGGGCGTGCGCAGCCTGTCGTGGACCGGCTCGGGCGTGCTCATTCCCTGCGAGGAGAAGGCGGCCGATGTGTACAAGCGGTTGTTTGTGCAGGGCAGTCCCGCCGAGATTGACGCCCAGATGCGCCAGCTCGACCGGGGCAAGAGCATCCTCGATGCCGTGGCCGGGCAGGCCCACGACCTGAAGCGCAGTTCCGGCGCGCGCGACCGTGACCGGCTGGACCAGTATTTCACCAGCGTGCGCGACCTCGAGCAGCGCATGCAGCAGGCGCGCGAATGGGAGCGCCGGCCGAAGCCCGTCGTGTCCATGCCCATGCCGATCGATCCCGCCAGCCCGCGCGAATACATGGACAAGGTGAAGCTGATGTACGACATGGCGCGGCTGGCCTTTGAGACGGATTCCACCCGGTCGATCTCCCTGCTGCTCGACAGCGTGAATTCCCCCGCGATCGAGTTCGACGACCACAAGACCTCCGACGGCTACCACAACCTGTCGCACCACGCCAAGTCCGACGCCAAGATCGCGCAGCTGAAGACCATCGACGAATGGCACATGCGGCTGCTGGCCAACCTGCTCACCGACCTGAAGAACGTGCGGGAGGATGGCGACACCCTGCTCGACCGCACGATGGTCCTCTACGGTTCGAACCTGGGCAATGCGGACACGCACGTGACCACCAACCTGCCGACGATCTTTGCCGGCGGCGGCTTCCGCCACGGCCAGCACCTGGCCTTCGATACGGCGCGGAATTACCCGCTGCCCAACCTGTTTGTCTCGATGCTGCAGCGGATGGGAATCGATGAGGGCAACTTCGCCTCGGCCACCGGGGCGATGCGCGGCCTGGACATGATTTGACGGCCGGCCTTACCGCCGGTCCTGGTCGGGCGACCCCGTGATAATGTTAGGACAGCACGGCCGCAGGGCGTCACTGGACGTTTCTGGTCCGAGGGCTAGGGTGCAGCGAACGTTGCGCTGCCTGCTTCAGCAAGACGGTTTTTCCCGCCCCCATCCCCCATGTCCAACCCAGTCCGTGTCCTGGCTCTTTCGGGCCTGGCCCTGCTCTCCCTCGCGCCACTCCGCGCCCAGACTCCGCCCCCGGTCACCCCGCCCGTGGCGCCCGCCGCCCCGGCGAATCCCTTCCAAATCAGTCCCGAGGAGCGGGCGCGGCTCAACACCCTGGGGCGGGAGGATCACGCCGACATGATGAAGCAGCTGGGCGTCACGAAACTGCGGCCCGGCCCGAGCGGCAGCACCGCCCCTGGCACCCCAAACATGGCCAACTACGATCCCGCCAAGGCGAACCCCTTTCCCGACTGGCCCGATGCGCTCACCCTGAACAACGGGACGAAGGTCACCACGGCGGCGATGTGGTGGCAGCAGCGCCGGCCGGAGATCGTGGAGGATTTCGAACGCGAGGTCATCGGCCGCGTGCCGGCCGGGGTGCCGAAGGTCACCTGGGAAGTGACGGAGACCGTCAACACCATGGTCGGCGACCTGCCCGTCATTGCCCGGCGGGTGATCGGCCACGTGGACAACTCGGCCTGCCCCGGCATCACGGTCGACATCAAGCTGGCCGTGGTCGTGCCCGCGAATGCGCCAGCCCCCGTGCCGGTCCTGATGATGTTTGGCTGGGGCAACATGCCTGGCGAGGCACCGCCGCGCTTCGGCAACAATCCCGAGCCCGCCGCGCCACCCTCGATCAACCAGCTCATCGCCGCCGGGTGGGGCTATGTCTCCATCGCGACCTCCAGCATCCAGGCCGACAATGGCGCCGGCCTTACTGCGGGCATCATCGGCCTCACCAACCAGGGCAGGCGGCGGACACCGGAGCAGTGGGGCTCCCTGCGCGCCTGGGCCTGGGGCGCGGCCCGCGCACTCGATTACCTCGAGACGCTGCCGGCGGTGGACGCCAGGCGCGTCGGCATCGAGGGAGTCTCGCGCTATGGCAAGGCGGCGCTGGTGACGATGGCTTTCGAGCCCCGCTTTGCGCTCGTGCTGGTCGGCTCCTCCGGCGAAGGCGGGGCCAAGCCGCATCGCCGCAATTTCGGCGAAGCGGTGGAAAGCCTCACCGGTTCCGGCCAGTACCACTGGATGGCCGGCAATTTCATCAAGTATGGCGCGGCCGAGGCGACCTTTGGCAGCAAGGGCGCCAACGACATCCCGGTCGATGCGCACGAGCTCATCGCGCTGTGCGCGCCGCGGCCGACGTTCATCAGCTACGGCATCCCGGAGAAGGGCGACGCCAACTGGCTCGACCAGCAGGGGAGCTACATGGCCACCGTGGCGGCGGGCGAGGTTTTCCGCCTGCTTGGCGCCCGCGACATCGGCGACAAGGACAACTACCGCGTGGCGAAGATGCCGCCCGTCAACACGGGCCTGCTGGACGGCGAGCTGGCGTGGCGCCAGCACGACGGCGGCCACGAGGACCGCACGAACATGAGCCATTTCATCGCCTGGGCGAACAAGCTTATCGAGCACACCCCGCCGGCGGCCGCGGCTCCAGCGGCCAAGCCCTGATCTGTCTCAGGGCTACTCCGTCAGAGCGGTGATCGGGGTGAGGTCGACCTTGCGGAACTCGACCTCGGAACCCTCGGCCTGCAGTGCGATCTGGCCGCGCGTGGCCTGGCAATCGTAGCCGTAGTTCACGAGGTCGCCGTTGACCCAGACCTTGACCTTGTCCGCGACGCACTCGACGACCATGGTGTTCCACTCGCCGGCGGGTTTTTCGGAACCGTCGGTGAGATTGGGGATGCGCCGGAGTTTTTTGCCGTCGACGCCCCAGTTTTCCCTCGGGCCGCGGCGCTTTTCCATATCGGGCACGGTGATGTCCTGGGCGATGCACCAGAAGTCGCCGGCGTTGGTGTGCATCAGCTGGCACTCGATCGCCTTGGGGAACATCTCGTAGAGCGCGCGGGGCGTCGAGACGTGCACGAGCACGCCGCAATTCCCCGGTTTGGCGGAGAAACGGTATTCCACCGTGAGGCGGTAGTTCTCGTGGCTGGCGTCGGTGATGATGTGCCCGCCGGGCTTGGCGAGGCTGACGAGCTTGCCCTCGCGGACGATGAACGGGCTCGGGACCGAGGGGTCCTTGTCCATCGCCGGGACGTCGATATGCCAGCCGGTCAGGTCGCGGCCGTTGAACAGTTGTTCGGCCAGGCCAGTCACGGCGCCGGCGAGCAACACGGTCGCAGCGAGGAAAAAGGAGGCGGGTGATTTCATGCGAAGGGGTACGATTGCCGGCTAGATGGCGGATGACGGCAGGCTGGGGGTCGTCGCCTTGACGGTGGCGGACAGGAGAATATCCAGGGCCTGGCGCAATTCGGCGGAGTCCTTTTCGTCGTGGAAAATGGTACACTGGATCAGGTATTTGCGGCCGAGCAGCACGCTGGCGGAGGTCGCCATCCGGTATTCGCCCGGCGGCACCGGTTTACCGATCAAGGCCGGGTCTTCATTGGTGATGCTGACGCCAATGCCATTGGCGATATCCAGCACGGTGGGGATCGGTGGTTCGTCGTCGGGGTTGGCGAGATAGGGTCGGGCGCTCAGCAGGTTGAAGCGCTCGAGGGAGGCGTGATTGGTGATGGTGAAACCGGCCACCGTGATGGGCAGGAGCGTCAGGACAATCGAGGCATTGCGTCCGTCCTTCGGGACGTACCGCAGGGTCGGGAACGCGGGTTCCTCTTGCGCTGCTTCGGTCGGACCGTCCCGGGTCCAGCCGGTGGCGGGGGTGATCTTGATGAGGCTCCCGAGCAGGTCGGCGCGCAGAGGCGTCAGGGCCACGAGGGCGAAAAGCAGGGCAAGGCGTTTCATCGGGGGGCGGGGGGTAGGGCGACCAGACGATGGCAGTAGGGCGGAGTTTCCGGGGTGAGACAAGCCCGGGGTGTCCGATGCCCTCCTTCCCCATGCTTGCTGGCCGGGGCGAAACTGCGGCAAAAAAACTGGCGGCCCTTGGGGGGCCGCCAGGAAAGCTGCGGGAAACCGCGGGATCCGGTCAGAACTTCCGGTTAAACGACACGCGGAAGTTGATGGGCGTGCCGACATACACCATGCCGCGATTGATGCTGGCCATGAGGTATTTTTCGTCGAACACGTTGTCCACGTTCAGCTGGACACCCCAGTTGTCCTTGGAGTTGTAGGCCAGGGTGAGGTTCATCAGGGTGCGGGCACCGAGGTAGAACGACGGCTGGTTGGGGATCGGGTTGGACGGCGTACCCGCTGCCGTGGAGCCGCCCGGCGCCACGTCACCCGGACGGTCGCCGATGTAATCCACCCCGACCGCCGCGCGGAAGCCATCCAGCGCCGGCGTGCTCTCACCGTCGAAGGCGTAGCTCACGAGCACCCCGCCCGATTTCTCGGCCGTGCCACGGAACTCCACTCCGTAAGGGTCACGGTTCGTGAAGTGGGTGTAGTTGCCGATGATCGAGATGTTCTTGGTGGGATTGGCGCGGAGCTCATACTCCCAGCCCTCGGCCTTGCGGTCCGAAAAGAGCGCGGGCAGCAGCGGGCTCGGCGGCGGGCTCGTGAGGTTGCCCGGGTTCGGCACCGAGAAGTTGTCCTGCTGGATGTCGAAGTGCGAGACGGTGAAGTAGACCTTGTCATCCCACACCTTGAAACGGGCGCCATACTCGTTTTGCTTGGAACTCGTCAGCGGCGGCACAAAGGCGCCGGTGGTGGACGGCGTGTTCGCCGACGACTGCTCGGAGTAGCCGTAGTAGAGCGAGACCATGTCCTTCCAGGGCTTGATCACGACACCATAGGAGGGCAGCGAGGTGTCGGGGGAGCTGGTGCGCTCGACCCCCGAGACCATGTTGTGGACGTGCTGGGTGTAGTACTGCTTGGAACCGGCCACGTTCAGGATCAGGCGGTTGTCCAGCAGGGCGAGATTCTCCGAGACGTAGGCCTGCAGGAAGCGGCTGCTGGTCTGGTTGTAGAAGTTCAGCGTGCCGCGGGTCCAGCGGGTGTCCGTGTAGCTGTCGATGGCGAAGTTGGGTGCGATAAGGTTGTAGGCCGAGGCGCCGTAGTTGTGCTGGCCGGTGTAGGCGAAGCCGACCAGCGTCGTGGACTTGAGCGAGTCATTCTCCACAATGTAGGCATAGTCGTTCTGGATATAGAGCGTGCGCGGATCATCACGCGGATCGGTGCCCGCGCGGGAGAAGGTGCGGGTGACGGGCGCAATCGGCGAGGAGGCGTACGGGGGGGTGGCCGCGTATTGCAGGCCCGGGTTCCAATTGCCGGTAAGCGGATCGCGCGAACCGCCGGCGCTGCCATTGAAATTGGTGTTCAGCTGCGGGGCGTATTGCGACGCCTTGTGGTAGAGGGCCGCGAGACGCATCTGGATGCCCTTCCAGAGCTCGGCCGTGAGCTCCAGCTTGAAGTCGTGCTGCTTGTCGGTGCGGTAGATGTCGTCCGCGAACACGCTCATGTCGAGCGGTACGCCGGAGAGGATGCTCGCCTTGGTGGTGGTGCCGGAGGACGGGTCGATCGGCAGACCGAGGTAGAGCGTCGATTCCCAGTTGGTGTAGATGTACTGCACCGTGACCTGGGCGGTGTCGGACAGCTTGTAGGTGAAGCCCGGCATGAGCGTGGTCGAATGGATGTAGGAATCCTCCCACCAGTTGTCCCAGTGCCGGACCGAGCCGACGAAGCGGAAGGCCAGCCTGTCACTGGCGACGCGGTTCACGTCGACGTTGGCCGAGTTGGCATCGAACTGGCCAACCTGAATGTTGAACGAGCCGAAGTCGTGGAACTGCGGTTTCTTGGTGGCGTTGTTGACCGTGCCGCCCGGGGAGGTGGGCAGCGGGGCGAGGATGGAATTGGGGCCCTTCACCACCTCGATGCGGTCCACAATTGCCGGATCGAGATTCATGAAGCCACCATAGGTGAAACCGTCCACGGCATGGCCGTCCGCCTGGAAGCCGCGCACGTTGGTGCGCTCGTTGGCGTTGGGCAGCGTGGATTCACTGACACCGGCGATATACTTGACGGCGTCCATGAGCCGGCCGGCGGCGACGTCCTGGATAAGTTCGCTGGTGATCACGGAAACGCTCTGCGAGGAATCCATGAGATTGAGGCGCACGCGGCCGCCGGAGGTGGATTCCAGCGACGTATAGCGGCCGACCGTGGTGTCGGCGGCGCTCACCTGGAAGGGTGAGAGCTGGATGACTTCTTCCTTTTGCTCTTTGGCGGGTGCGGCAGGAGTCGGAGCCGGGGCGGTTTGGGCCGCCAACGGCCACGCGCTGGCCAGCATGGCCAGGGCAGCAATATTTTTCCTTACAGGATTCATGGGGGTGGGGTTGGGTCCGCAGCGACCGGAAAACGATTGGGGAGCGAAGTCCGTAGCCGCGGGGTAGGTTTGCGGGGTTAAGCTGTGCCAATTACCAAACTGGCCATCAGCGTAGGAACGGCGGTGGCGGAAGAACAGGGTCGCTTGAGTCAACTGTTGACTAATTGTGTTTTCTCTCGCGTTCGGATAGCCTCCACAGCGGACCGCGACGGAAGAAATTAAGCTCAGGTCCCTGTGAGGGTGACTCGTATGCGGACAAACGGCACATTACCTGTCGCCCGATGCGGCCGAAACCGCGCTAACAAGGGCGGACCCGCCCTTACGGCGAATCCCAATACTCCACGGCACCCACATCCACCCGTACCAGGACGAGGCCGGGATCATCCACGCCCTTGGGAAAGCGGGTGGCGGCCATCGGCGTCCACAATTCCTCGGTCTTGGCCTTGTCGTGCACGACATGCGCCCGGCCCGAGACCGAAAAATAGCCCTGTTTGTCCGGCGACGCATAGGCCAGCGCGACTTCCTTGTCGTCCAGAATTTCCTCCGCGTGGGTGAAATGGGTGACGGCGAAGAACCACAGCGCATGGTGGGCCAGGTCGACCTCGCGGGTGACCAGGGGCCGGCTGTGCAACGTGCCGTCCGAGGTCACCGTGGTGAACATGGCGATCTTGGTGTCCTTGATGAATTCGGCCAGTCGGGCGAAGGATTCGCCGGAAATGGGCAGCAGGGTGGATGCAGCATTCATGTAGATATCATGACAGCCCAAAATCACTCCCAGCCCGCCCTAAAGTGAAGCCGACGGCATTTTAATCATTTTTAGCCGGCCCCGCTTGCAGTCGGTTGTCACGGGACCAAGGCACCGGACGCGGGCGGGAGGGCGTGTAATCAAGCTGGCGTGCCGCTGCGTACATGGTTCGCTCGGGGCATGGGTGACCCTTCACGTTACACCTACGAAATCGTGATTTCCTGGCCAGAGTTGCACCGGGATGCGCGCTTCCTCTCGCAACAACTGCATGAACTGGGCGCATGGAAGGGCATCATCGCCATCACGCGGGGCGGCCTCGTGCCGGCGGCGCTCGTGGCCCGGGAACTGGAGATCCGGCTGATCGACACGGTCTGTGTGTCGAGCTACGCGGCGGGCACGGGCGGCGGGGCGGCTCAGGCGCAGGGCGGCGTGCAGGTGGTCAAGGGCGTGGCGGGCGACGGTGCGGGCTACCTCCTGATCGACGACCTGGTGGATACCGGAAAGACAGCACAGGTCGTGCGGCAGATGCTGCCCAAGGCGCACTTCGCCACGCTCTATGCGAAACCGGCGGGCCGGCCGTTCGTCGATACCTGCGTGAAGGAGTTCAAGCAGAACAAGTGGATCTTCTTCCCATGGGATATCGACTACCAGTTCGTGAAGCCGATCAAGGACGGCGGTCGGGCGCGCAGCGAGTGACTTCGTCCTGACACAACGCGACCCATGAAGCGGACATGAATTGCAGCAAACGAAAGCCAGCCCGCGCCGGCGCGAAGATTTGACAAGCCTTGCTCCGTGTCCCCGGGCGGCGCGGGGACGCAGGTATCAGGTTTTTGGGTCGACCGCGGCCTGCTGCCGGAGGACTTCCTTGCGTTTCATCGCCAGGTATTCGCCCTCCTCGATCTCATGCAGCTGCCGCCGGAACAGCTCGGTCGCGGCAAACCAGTCGTGCAGTCGCTTCTCGAGCTGGTCCGCGGGTGGCACGGCGAGCGAGCCGAGGTAGGCTTCGATGGCCAGGTAGTAGCGCATGGTGTTGCGTTCCACGACCCCGCGCACCCCGTCGACCAGCGCCGGTTCGTCGCCCGGCTTTCCGGCAATGACACTGAACCCCACCTTGTCGCTCCCCAGCGTGGCCAGATAACCCTTCAGCGCGAGCCGGGCGGTGAGGCCAAGGTCGTACGAATAGGAAAGATGGATGAACGTCCGTCCGCCCGGTAGCGGCACGGCCTCCAGTGCGATTTGATAGTTCCGGCTCCCCACCGGCCCGGTGTCGGCCAGCAGCAGGACCCGCAGGTAATGGTCATTGGCCACGCTTACGCGATAGTCGAAACTGACGGGGTAGGCCTGATCCAGTGGCTCGTCGAATTTCCGCCCGAGGCTTACGATCAGGGTCCGGCCGGTCGCGCTGCTGAGAGCGCGGCAGTTCTTGATGTTTAGGTGCAGAATCAGAATGTCGCACCAATGCTCCATCTCCCGCAGTGCCGGGCTGACGTTGGCATAAGGATGGTCGATCACCGCGTAGATTTCCCCCTTCAGCCCTTCCGGGGTCTCGGTGGAATCGAGGTACAGGGGCCGCTGAAAGACATTGTCGCTGAGCTGGCCCTGCAGGGAGAGGTAGCGGGCTTGCAGGCGGGCGGCGGGCGAGCTGGCTTGGGCGAGGGCCGGGCTTGCGCCAGCCAGCAACAGTCCCGGGATAACGATCCGGAACATTCGAGGCAAAATTGCCAGGTCGGGTGCAGTCATCATGGAGCAGATCTACAGACAGCGGACAGCTCGGCTGGTTGGGTCTTGAAAGCAAGGCTAACCGCCAGTCCCCGTCCAGGTGAACCGGAGCCGCGCGCTATTTCGGTCCGCTGTAATACAGCTTCTCGAATTCGGCGCGGAGCTTCTTGACCTCCTCGGGGTCGAGACCGAGGGCGGCTTGCATCTCGATGGCGAAGGCGAGCCGGTTCATCTGCCGGGCCTTTTCCTTGGTGGCTTCGGCCTGCCGGGCCCGGGCGGCGAGGGAGGAGCCGAACCAGGCGAAGCGGTTGAGCAACTGATCAAGCTTGCTGAGATGATTTTTAACCAGTCGGGCATCGCGGGCGCCGGGAGACTCCCAAGGTTCGCCCGGTTCGTTGTCAACCGGTGTGGGCGTCGTGAGACGGGGAAGATAGAAGGGGAGGTCGGTGTCGGGACGGATTGTTATCGCGGGGAGTTCGAGGATTTTCTCCCCGGATGAAACGGCGGCGGGAGCAGCGAGTGCAGCGGGCTTGGTCTCGGGTAACGGGGCGGGGGCGTGTTTGGGGGCGGCCCGGGCAGCCTTTTCCGCCTGGGCTTTTTCGTAGGCGGCGGGGTCGTAGCGGGGGAGGCCGGTGTGGATGGCCTGTTTGACTTCATCGCGGGTCACGGTCGCGGCAGCTTCAACGGGGGAGAGCAGGGCCAGGGCGGTCGCCGAGAGAAGGACGGGGAGGTGGGGTGGACCAGCCGGGACGGGCATGCCAGTGGTCAGACTGTGGCCCGGGGGAGATGTTCACCCAGTCTCACCACTCGAGTTTGAAGGCAACCGGGACGAAGAGGATGCGGCGCATCTTAAACGTGAACTTTTTGCCTTTGAATTCGGTTACGCTGGTGCCGAGTACAGGTTTCGGCGGCACTTCCGCGATGAATGCGCGGGAGTCGGTGCGTGGGCCGGTAACTGTCATGGTTGGCAGGCGAATCTCGGCTTCGACCGGTACCTCCCGCTCCTCGGCTTCAGTTGCAGTTGGCTGTCCGTCATCCTTGCGGAAACCCTCCTGTATGGCGTGGCTGAGGTGACGGGAGGTTTGCGGCCGCGATTGCTCGGCCGCGTCAGCGCCGATCGCCATCGGCAGAAAACCAAGACAAGCCGCGGGCAGGAGGTGGCGCATGCGAATGGGGATTCAGACGGTCCGTCTGCGGAGTCAGACTGCGCCAGGGTGGAAATGTTCAATTCTCACGCTGCTCACGACGATACGCTCCGTCGCGAACCAAGGCAGGGTAACCGCTAGTCCACGCTAATGGGCGCTAATGTGAACCGGAGCAGGGGAAAAACACAAAGCAGCAAAGGAACAAAGGGGTTGCGGGCTTGGCTTTGCTCCTTCGCTGCTTGGGGTGAGATCACTCCGGCCCGGTCAGCGTCCGGTGACGCCGAAGACGGTGAACTCGGCCACGGCGGGCTGGATGCCGGGTGGGTGGCCGGTGATCACGAGCCGGGCGCGCAGGGCAGAGGTCGGCGTGCATTCGCGGTAGTCGATGAGGAAGTCTTCGGTGCTCGCGGAACGATCGATGATCGTCACCCATGTCCCGGGAGCGGTTTCGGCCTCGATGCGATAGCGGAAAGGTCCGGGACGGTTTCCATTCGTGGTGTCGAGCCCGACGTCGCGCCAGATCACCCGTGCGGCGTGGATAGTCGCCTTGGCCGAGAAATGCGCGGTCAGGGTCGGCGTCACATCGTCGGTCGCGGGCAGCCACCACGTGGTCATAGAATTGTCGGCGGCGAAGCGCCCGGCGGAGTTCGTCGCGTTCGAGCTGCCGATTGCGGGTTCGCTCTCGTTGAGCGGCAGCCAAGGCGTTGCGGGCGTCTCGCCCGGAAGTGCTTGCGGCATCGAGGTAGCGCGAGGCACGTAGAGTTCGCCGGTGGAATCGATCTCCGCCAGATCCATCCCGAGGCGGCGCTCAAAGCCATGCACGGCGCAGGCGAAGACCGTGTAGAACACCCACAGGCGGTCGCGGGGGCCCTTGATGATGGAGCCGTGGGCGGTGCCGGTGACGAGGCCCTCCGTGGTACGGAAGATGGGATTGCGCTTCTGCGGCACGAAGGGTCCGAGCGGCGAGTCGCTCACGTAGGCGCCCATGGCGTAGGTGGGGTATTGGGTGCCACCGGAGGAGTAGGTGAGGTAGTAGCGTCCGCCCTGCCGGACCATCCACGCACCTTCCATCCAGCCGTTGTTCGGATTCTGGTTGCTGCTGCCCACGGCCTCCCACGGGAAGGCATCAGGGAGAAACGGAATCAATTCCTTCGGCTGGCCGATGACACGCGTCGGATCCGCGGCATCGAGCTCGACGCCCCAGATGCCGGACTTGGGTGTGCAGCCCCAGTAGTAGAACAGGCGTCCGTCCTCATCGGAAAAAAGCATCGGGTCGATGTGTCCGGGCATGCCCGGCGTCGCCGGCAGCGTGAGCTTTCCGATGGGCTCGAAGGGTCCCAGCGGGGTGGGTCCGGCATGAATCTCGGAGCCCGAGGCCATCAGCAGGAAGCGCCCGCGGTGGTGCACGATCGTCGGCGCATAGCCGATATCGCGCACGTTGAGCGGGTGATGCTGCCAGGTGCGGCCCTCATCCGCGCTCACCCACGCCATGTCGACCGAGGGATAGAGGTACCATTTGCCCTCATGCCACAGCGCCGTCGGGTCGGCGAGCTCGCGGTATTGTTCCGCGCGGTCGACCAGCCACAGCCCGACCGGCTCGTTGCGTTTGCCCGGCGGCAGGTCCCGCACGAGGCGCCCGACAGGGTAATCGGGCAGTGGGAGCGGATTGATCCGGCGGGTGGGGCTGGCCGTCTCTTCGGCCCGGGTGGGCAAGGAAGCCAGCGGGAGCAGGGAGACCAGCGCGGCGAGGAGGGGTAGGAGGCGACGCATCGACATCCCGCGAGCGAGCCCGAATCAGGCGGGCATCGCAAGGCTGGCTTCGCTGCTTGGTATGAGTTCACATCGGCCAATGCAGCGAGGGCGAAAGTAAAGCTTGGCCTCTTGGTCAGCCTCGTCGGGTCATAAAAAAACCGCCGGGTATCCGGCGGTTTGGTGAAGCTGACTGGATCGATGCTCAGGTAAGCTTGCGGCGGAGCAAACCGAGGGCAATGAGGCCCGAGCCCAGCAGAATGGCGCTGGTGCCGGAATCCGGAACTCTGTTCGGTGCAGAGCCACCCCACAGGAAAATGTTGGACAGGCCGCCACCACCGCCCGCCTCGCGCTTATAGTAGAACGTGCCACTGGTGGCGTTGGCGGTGATTTCCCAAAGAAACCAGTCGGGGTTGCCGGCGCCGTTGCCGACGTGCATCGTGATCACCGCCCGGCCGTAGGTCGACCAGAACGAAGGATCGATGGCCCAAGTCCCATACAGGGGGCCGTTGCCCCAAGTACCGGAGGTCAGGGTGACAGTGAGCAGATCGTTCGTGCCAACAGCCGTCAGTTCACCTTCTTTCTGCCAGGTGTTACCAAACAAGGCCCCCACATTGGCAGCCTGCGGCGTGCCCGTGACGTCGCCGACGGCATAGCCTTGGACACCGCTCTTGAGCCAGGCGTCGCGCTGCGCACCATTGTATGAGACCGTGCCATCAGGGGCAACGGTCATGGCCGTGATGGTGTCGGCGAAAGAGAGAGAGCCAACGCCCAAGCTGGAGGCGAGAATCGCGAGGCGAAGTAGTTTTGAGTAAGTACGCATGGAGGATGTCTTTATGCTGAAATTATAGCAGGGTTTGAGCCAGTATTGGATCAGTTAATGCAATTCTATGATAATTAGCTTAATAACGTGATATTGTCCCGAATGGCGAAAAAGGTGAAACCCCTATTTTGTAAACTTATCCGACAATTCGGCGTCAGTGCGATTTTTCATACAAGAGACAGCGCCCTCCGTCGCGAAGCCAAGGGGAGGGCGGGCACGGATCAGCCGGACTTCGGCAACGGCAGCCAGTTTTCACCGGCGGTTTTGTGGTCCTTCCGCAGCCAGCTGAGGCCGCCAAAGCAGCAGACCCGTTTCTTGCCCGCGCCGAGCATGGAGCAGGCTTTCTTGATCCGGATCAGGCGCGTTTCCTCCAGTTTGCCGGAGCTCAGCCAGAGTACCCAGTTCTGGCGCGCGTTCGGGGTGATCTCCGCCCACTGGGCCTGTGCCCGCGGGGCGGCGGCCAAGGCCTGGCGCAGATCCGCCGGCACGCGGGTCTCCGCTTCCTCTCCGACCCGCGTGATTTCCACCACGACCGTGTCGCCCTCGGCGGCACCGGCGGCATCGAGCATGACTTGGTTTACCTTGAAACTGTGGCTGCCTTTGCCCTCGAGCGCGGCCCGGAAGGGGAAGCCATTGATCGTGGCCTCGATCATCGTCTGGCCCGCCGGAAGCTTCGCGCTCGCGCCCTTGGGCAGAGTGAGCAGGGACCACGATCCGGTTTTTTCTGGCCGGACCAGCTTGGCGCTGAAACGGATCGTTGGCTGGGTCATTGGAGTATTGCCAGTCAGCACTTGGTGGGTTGATCAGGCAAACAACAATATCTGCGAACCGGCAGGGAAAACACGAAGGAGCAAAGGAGCCAAGGTCCCGTGCTGCTTCGTTATTGCCGGGCGGCGGTGACCGGCGGGGCGTACTCACCGAGGTAGACTTTGTTCCAGTAGCGGCCCGTGTCGCGGTGCGTTTTCAGGTCGGTGTAGGTGTAGCGACAGACCAACATCCGCACCACGCCCGGCGGGGCGTCGGGGAACGGGTTGCTGGCAAAGAGGCCAAGCACGTCGGGATTACCTTGCAGCAGTTCGCGGGCGATGCCGGGGATGAGGCTGCCCCCCGTGCCGTCGTCCAGCACGATCTGCAGGGAGGCCTCGAAGCGGCCGAAGCGCGGGGCGAGGAAGGGCGACATGCGGTCCTGGCGCTGGGGTTTGTAGCGGAAGGGATACGGGCGCCAGGTCACGCCGCCGTCGTTGGAGCCGGCAAATTCGACCTCGTCGTGCGCCGGTGAAGTGGTGACGTAAAGGCTGTAGCAGTTGGCGCTCCGGAAATCGCGGAAGAGGAACTGGAGCGGCTCGGTGCGCGGATTGGGCAGGCCGGGCACGAGCTTTCCGCCCAGCACCACGACCGGAGAGTAAATCGTCAGGCCGAAGTGCAGCCAAAGCAGGGCCCCGACGACGATAAAGCGCCGGCCGGGCAGGGCGGATGCCGGCCGGGACAGGGACGCGCACCGGTCGGCCCACCCACCCAGCCGCAGCCGGCGAAGACCGGCAGCGATCATCTGGTCGTCAAGGAGCAGCAGGCCGAGCGCGATCGCCGCGGTGTTGAGCCAGGCGAAGTTGCCGGTCAGCTGGATGCCGAGCTGGAAGAGGGTCCACGTCACCACCGCGATCGCGCGGCCGCGCCGGCCGCCCCACAGGGCGAGGAGGGGTGCGAGCAACTCGGCGGAGAACGTGAACAGGATTTCGCCCACGTGCCAGGCCCGCGGCAGGTGATAGGCGTAATAGGCGAGCACGGTGGGCGCCGGGCTCGTCTCATACATCCGCTCCATGAACGTGAAATCCCGCCAGCCCGGATCGCTCCCAAACACCTTGACCAGCCCGGCGGTGAGCATGATCCGGATGAGCAGCCAGCGCATCATGAAGACCGTGATGGGTCGCGGCGGTGAGGCTGCCCCGAGGCCGGGCCGGAGTCCCGCCGGCGCGAACGGGATGCAGAGCAGCGCGGTCTCGAGCATGAGGGGATCGTTGAGGGTGGAGGCGAATTCCCGCCACACGCCGACGAAGGAGAGCAGGATCGCCCAGCAAGCGAACAACGCGAGGCGCGGCCAGAGGTTCAGGACGAGGGCGATGGCCGCGGCGAGCCCGCCCCACGCGAGGGCTGAAATCATCAGCGGATCGCTGCTGATCAGAAAGAGGGTCGGCAGGCGAAGGATCCGCACAAAAACATTGGGCAGGATCTGCTCGGCGAGCGCGCAGTAGTCGGCGATGGGCCTCAGTCCGTGCGGGCCACCCAGCGCGCGGCCCTCCTGCAGCATGCCGGTGAAGATAACCACATAAACCAAGCCGACCCCGCGCAGCACCACCCAGCGCGGCCACAAGTAGCTGGTCTCGCGGTCGAAGCCGCCAAAGGTCGTGAGCTGCGTCCAGGCGGCCTTAACAAGGGACATGGTGCATCATAGTGTGTGCGTGCCGCGTCCGGACGGCGAGCATTCGTTGGGTCGCGCCGGGGAAAACACGAAGGAGCAAAGCAGCCAAGGGTCGAACTTTGCCTCTTCGTTGCTAGGTGTGAGATCGCTAAGGGAGTGGAGCGAGGTAGCGGACGAGATGGGCGATGTGGTCGTCGAGGGGGATGCCGAGTTTGTCGCAGCCGAGTTGGATGGTGGTGCGATCAATTTTCGCCGCAAAGCCGGGGTCCTTGAACTTCTTCTTGATGGAGCTGGGTTTCATGTCGCCGTAGCGGACGGGGTTCATCTTCCGGTAGGCGTAGAAGATGCCGGTGAGTTCGTCGATGGCCACCAGGGCGGCGGCGAGCTTGGTCTGGGGGAGGGTGGTGAAGCCGTGGTAGCCGTAGGCGTGGGCTTCGACGGCGTGGATGAGCTCGGGCGGATAACCCCAGTCCTTGAACCACTGCAGGGAGGGGGCGGGATGGGTGTCGGGGTGCTCGTCGAAGTCGATGTCGTGGAGGAGTCCGGTGAGATGCCATAGGAGGGGATCCTCGTTTAGCTGAACCGCATAACCCTCCATCGCCGTCGCCACCATCAGGGCGTGGTGACGTTGGTACTCATCCTTCACGTGCTCATGGAGCAGGGTGGTCGCGGCTTCCTTGGTCGGTAACGGCATGAATTAAGAAAACACGAAGAAGCAAAGCAGCCAAGGATCTAGAGTTGAGATTTTGCAGGGCCTCCGGCCCCGCGGCGGGATGGGACGAAGGCCCGACCCCGGCCGGTCGGAGGTCAGTTCGAACTCGCCTCGCCGGCGCGTTTGCGGGAAAGAATGGGGCGTTCCCCCATTCCCCATGAAACGTCTCCTGTTCCCCCTGTTCGTCGGGGCCGCGCTTTGCCTGGGTGTCTGTGCCCGGGCGCAAACCGATGCCTCCGTCAAGAAAGTCGTCTTCACGATCGATCCCCGCTTCACCGACGCGGATTTTACCGCCATCAAGAAGGCCGCGCCGAACCTCAACCTCGTCTTCCCCACGCGGGAGAAGCTCATGGCCGAGATCGTGGATGCCGATGCGGTCATCGGCGCGATCAACCGGGAGCAATTGCTCGCCGCGAAGAAACTCAAGTGGGTGCAGGTCAGTGCCGCCGGCGTCGAGAACTACGTGTCGATCCCTGAACTCAGGAACAGCCCGATCACGCTCACGAACATGAAGATTGTGCAGGGCATCGAGATTGCCGACCATGCGTTCGCCCTCCTGCTGGGGCTGACCCGCCGCATCGACGTCGCCTTGGCCAATCGCGCCACCGAGACCTGGCCGTCGCTGGCGAATTACGGCCGCCCCATCGAACTCCACGGCAAGACCGCCGTCATCATTGGCGTCGGTGGCATCGGCACCCAGATCGCCGTCCGGGCCAAGGCCTTTGGCATGACCGTCATCGGCGTGGATCCCAACGACCTGCCTTACGTGCCCCACCTTGATCGCAGTGTTCCGCCCGACCGGCTCGACACCGTGCTGCCCGAGGCCGATGTGGTGTTCATCTCCGCCCCGCACACCCCGGCCACGGACAAGATGATCGGCGCCGCGCAGTTTGCGAAGATGAAGCAGGGAGTGTTCTTCATCGCGGTCTCCCGCGGCAAGATCTACGACAACCTGGCCTTGGTGGAGGCCCTCAAGTCCGGCCAGGTGGCCGGGGCCGGTCTCGATGTGACGGAAATCGAGCCACTGCCCAAGGGCCACCCGCTTTGGACCACGGGCCGGGTGATCATCACACCGCACATTGCCGGGCGTTCCGACGGCGATGCCGGCCGCTACCACGACCTCTACATCGAGAACCTGATCCGCTTCGGTCGCGGCGAACGCCTGCGCAATACCGTCGACAAGGAAAAGGGCTACTGACCGCCTCGGCATGGCCTCCGTTTTCTCCGTGAGCTCCTGTGAAAAGGATTGGTCGGACGGAAATATTCAGAAGCCGGGAAACCATGAATTGCTCGTGGCTTCCTGGATTCTGAATAAAACCCTGCTGGGACGACGCAACGGTACGGCTTGGCTGCTTCGCTGCTTTGTGTTCAATTCCATCGCTCCAACCAACCCATGAACTCCATTACCCCTGTTGGTTTTCTTCGCCGGGCTTCGCGCGCCCGTTTCGTCCGGATGGCCGTGATCCCGGCGGCGCTGCTGGTGGCGGCCTCGCTGTCCGCGGCGGACCCCGCACCCGCTGCCCCGGCGCCGTATGTGCCGGCGGCACCCGGCCAGGCGCCGCGCGGGGTTCCCCCCATCAAGGCGGGTTCGCTGACTTTCAACACCGTCATCACAAAGCTCGCGGAGGGAAAGCAGATCTTCAGCAACACCCTCTCCGAGCCCGACCTGGCCGCCGCGAAGAAGGCCTGCGAAGGCCAGGACTTCATCTGGATCGAAATGCAGCACAGCACGCTCACCTGGCGCGAGACCCAGCAGCTCGTCAAGGTCGTCGCCGAGGCCGGCTGCATTCCGTTTATCCGCGTGCCGACGGCCAACGAAGGCGACATCCAGAAGGCCACGGATGCCGGCGCGCTCGGGATCATCATTCCCATGGTCGACTCCGTCGAGGAGGCGCGGAACGCCGTCATGTTCTCCAAGTTTCCCATCGGCCACCGCGACAACCCCAATACCAAGCCGTGGGGTCATCGCAGTTCAGGCGGCGCCCAGGCCCCCAGCCTCTGGGGCCCCGGCTACAACACGAATGCGAACAACAACATCCTCGTCATGGTCCTGATCGAAAACCCGGCGGGCGTCGGCGTGGTGGACGATATCCTCGAGGAGGTGGAAGGCATCGATATTGTGATGGTGGCGAGCAACGATTTCGGACAGCACGGTGGCGATCGCGACGGCGACGCGAGCTACAATGCCCGGGAAAAACTCGTGCGTGAAGCCGTCCTCAGTCGCGGCAAGATCCTCGCCGGACCCTCCAGCTGGCAGGATCGTCCCGGCTACCGGCTGTTCCAAGGCCGGCGCAATGCGACCAACACGGGTTACGACGCCAAGGGTGACCGCATCCCCGACGCCCCTCCGGCCAAATAAAATCAGAAGACAGAGGGCTCACGCAAAGCCGCGAAGGCGCAAAGAAATCGCGAAAACGCGGAGGAGCGGAAGCGAGAAACCGAGGCAAACAACCACCCAGACTAAGTCCGTCGGCCGGATGTTTAGCTCGGCTCGATATCATTATCCGCAGCCTGATCCTTTGCCTGGCCTTAATTCAGGCCGTTTTGGAAATCCAGCGGCCACTCCATTCAGGTATGATCCGGGTGTGCTCTACCGGCTTGAGATCAGTGAAGAGGCGCTGGCGCAGTTGCGCCTGCTAACCAGGGAGCAGCGTCGACGGATTGGCCAGCGGCTCGATGCACTTCAGGACGACCTGCAGGGAGATGTGAAAAAGTTGGTGGGGCAGGTTGGCAAATACCGCTTGCGCGTCGGTGATTACCGCGTCCTCTTCACGCTGGAAAACGACCTGATATTCGTCCATCAAGTGAAGGATAGAAAAGATGCCTATCGCGACTAAACGACCTGCCCGGGCCAAGCCCTCCCTGAAGCGTGTGAGTGCTGAAGTGGCGAAGTTGCGCTTGCGGGTCGAGGACCTTGAGGATCTGCGCGATCTCAACGACGCCAGCGTCCGCAACGCGGGCAAGCCGGGCATCCCGTGGGAAAAGGCGAAGAAAGAGCTAGGGCTCGGTTGAGGCCAAGGCCGTTCGATCAGCCGGAATTTAACCACGAAGGCACCCTCCGTCGCGAAGCGCTATGGAGGGCAGGCTCCGGCGCGACACACTATCCGCAGCCTGACCTCTTTGGTTCGGCCTTAGTCGGCCTTGAACTTTTCGGCATCGGCTTTGTTCCAGGTGATGGTTGCTTCACCGAAGAAGAAATTGGTGTCGAGATAGGGGCGGCCGAATGAGACCTTCTCCTCGCGGGCCCGGCCGGCTTTGATCTCTCCGATCAGTTTCTGCATATCGAGGATGTACTGCATCGTGAGCTTTTCCTTTTCGCGTTTTTGCCAGTAGTGGCCGGCGTAGATGACGAGCTTGCCCTCGTCGACCCCGTTGGCTGGCGTCCGGATGTAGGCGATCAACCGGTCGAGGCTCCGGCGGTATTGCGCGAACCCCTCGGCGGAAAAGAGCCACATGCCATTGCCGGAGCCGAGGCCGTCGCCGCTGAACAGGAGGTTCTTTCCCTTGAGGAAATAGGCGGTGGAGTGAGTGGTGTGCCCGGGGATTTCCAGCGCATCCACGACCACGCCTCCGCCGAGATCCAGAGACGAGTCGCCGCCGATGGGGATGGTCCGCTCCGCGGGAAATATCTCCCGGCCCTTGAACTCACCGGTTTGGATCCAGAACGTCGCGTTCCGGTCGTCCTTGAAGGCTGGCAGCATGCCGGTGTGGTCGTCGTGATAATGCGTCACGGCAATGAACAGCTTTCGGGCCCCGATTTCCTGCCGCACGGCGGCCTGGAGCGACGTGACGGCGGTGGAATCCCAGGTGACGAAATTGGACAGGTCGATCAACAGCGCCTGGTCGCGTCCGACGATGAGGTACATGTCGGAGCAGTTGTTGAATCCCTTCCGGTTGCCCGCGGCATCGAGCTGGATGCCGGCGGGATTGCTCCGGTTGGAGTCTTCGATGCGCGTCACGCCCGGGATGATCGGGTAGAGGGTGTAGGGTCCCGTCTCGCGCGGCTGGGCCAAGGCGGCGGTGGTGACAAGCAGGACGAGGGCGGTGACGGGGAATTTCATGGAGGGGTATCCCTAGGGCAGGGCGGTGAGGTGCGCAAGCTGGGGAAACCAGAAGACAGAGGCTTCACGCGGAGGCGCGAAGATCGCGGAGAAAGGATTATGGAAGCCGGAGAGTGTGGTAACCACTAATCCACACTAATAGGCACTGATGGGAATCCGGGCAGGGGAAAACACAAAGGAGCAAAGCAGCCAAGGATCGGACTTTGCTGCTTGGTGTGAGATTACTTCGGCTCGGCCTTTCAGGCTGGTTGCGGGGAATTGCTCCTCCTGGCGCGCAGGAGGACCCACTCGACGAAAAGCAGGTTGGGCACCCAGCACAGCCAGGCTTGGACCGGGTAGAAATCCTCAAATTGCAGCCCGGTCATAAACCAGAGCGGCATGTAGAGGCGCAGGGTGACCGCGGCGAAGCTCAGGCCGAAGCTGCGCAGCGCCCAGGCCTCATGGCTGGCAAAATCCCGGCGACGGACGGCGAGCAGGGCGGCGAGGCCGGTCCACAGCCAGGCGACCGCCAGCGCACCGAACCCGACCCGTGCGACGAGGCCGCCATAGGCAATGAACGCCGTGCAAAAACCCGCGACCCCGCCTCCGAGCACACCGGTGAAATAGACGTAGCCCAGCGTCCGGTGCAGCCGGACACGGGCGCGCAGGGCCGGGAAAAATTGGAACGGACCCACGAGGAGAGTCAGGGCCGCGAAGCCGACATGGGTTACCACCCGGACCGGATGCGCGGCATAGGCCGCTTTGATCGCGGGATGCACCGTCGTGCCCGGGCTGAGGACGAGGTAGGCATACAGGCCATAGCCGGCGACACCGAGCGACAGCAACAGGACGATCCAGCGGGCAAACGACTTCATCGGGGAAGGGCTTGGCCTTGGCTCGGCCTGATCAGCTCTTGTTTGGGGTGCGTTTTGCGTTCCAGTCCAGCTTCGTGGGTTCGCCGCCATCAGGGCCGGGGGCCTCGATCGTGCCCTTGATGGTGTCGCCCTCGAGTTTGCCGCGATACTTGACCACAAACTTCGCCCCGTTGAACTCGCGCACCACTTCAAACGCCAGCACGTTGTCCTGGAATGACGCGTTGAAGATGGCCGCGTCGCCAAACTGGTTGGAATAGGCGCCGGCCAGTTTGCCGTCCTTGGATTCGAGCTTGAGGGTGGTGGGAAGTTCCCCGGCGGGCGAACGGGTGATCCAGGACCAGTTGCCGGTGGGGTCGGCGGCGAGTGCGCTGGCCGCCAGCGCGAGGGCGAGGAACGAGCAAAGGAGGCGAAGGGTTTTCATGGGGTCGTTTGGGAGGTTACACCGTCAGCTTGAGCGGGGAACAAGTCGCTGCCCTTACTGCCGCAGGTAACCGCACCCGACAACCCCAAACCCTGACCCGGTTTGGTCCTACCGAAGGCGAAGCCGAGCGGGGAAAACACGAAGGAGCAAAGCAGCCAAGGGTCGGACTTTGCTGCTTCGCTGCTTTGTGTAAGATCGGTTCGATCACCGGAATTTAACCACGAAGGGCACGAAAGACACGAAGCAGAGGAGGGGTAACCACTAATGCACACTAATGGGCACTAATCCTAAGGAGGATTTCAGTCGGCCGGAGGATTAGCTCGGCCCGGTAGCGAAGGTGAAAGACGGACAGTGATCTGATGCAGATGAGTGAGAGCGGGTAGGGGGACGACCGGCGATCACGACCTTTTTTCGGGCGGTTTTTGAATTACCGCGAAGAGCTTCATGGCGAGATAATCGGAGGCGTGAGTTCGTCCCCTGAAGTTGTCGCTCAGCACCACCGACCACATACGCCGACCCCTTGCTCGGCTTTTACGGCTGCTCCTACGTCTGAGGTTTCGAATCGGCTTGGAAGGCGTGCTTCGCGGCGGTGATGAAGCGGGCGACTTTGGCGGGGTCCTTGCGGCCGGGGGAAAGTTCGACGCCGGAGGTCACGTCGACGCCGGCGGGACGCGTGGCGCGGATCGCCTCCCCGACATTCGCCGGGGTCAGGCCACCGGCGAGGATGAAGGGCCGGGACAGAGATTGGGTGAGCTTCCAATCAAAGGTGAGACCGCGGCCTTCGCTGCCATCGATCAGGACCCATTCTTCCTCCGGCACGAGGCCGGCGCCGGGGAGCTCCGCGGGCCGCAGCGCCCGCAGGATGGGCAGGTGGACGCCGGGATCGCCCGGGACATGGACTTGGACCCGGTCAAGACCCACCGCCTCGTGCACGGCGTGGATGGAATGGATTTCCTTAAAAACGCCCACCACCTCAACCCGTCCCCGAACCTGCCGGACAAGCTCGCGCGCCCGGTCGGGCGAAACCTCGCGGCGGGAGGGAGCGAAGATGAGCCCGATCGCCGAGGCGCCCAGCCCGATGGCCAGTTCCGCGTCCTCGACGGTCGTGATCCCACAGATCTTGATCCAGGGCGAATCCGGGCCGGAAAACAGAGGCATCGGCTGACTGTCGTTTCCGGAACGGGGTTTTAAAGACGAAAATCCCGGTGCCAGCGGCTCAGGGGCCCGAATGAGGTCAGGGTTGCCCTGATTTGACGGACAGCGGATCCAAATATTCGCGGCATGACCCCTTCCGGCCGGCTGGTTCGGGTTTTCAGCGGTTCCGATCGAATAGGTCGTCGATCGCGCCTGTTTCGGGGCCGTTCGCCCCGCCACCTCCGCTGAAGTGAGAGCCGTGCTCACCGTCGTTATCCCGTTCAATATTTTCCTCCAATAGTCGGGTTAGATCGCAGGCGTAGACGATTTCATCAACCTCCATTTCGTCGAAAGCGACGCTGTAGTCGGACAAGTGTGAGTCGACGAATTTGCGGACGGCGTCACGTGCTTTGTCGCGGTCGCCCTCGGTGTCGTAGTAGTCTGACACTACGCTATTTTCTCGAACATAGTCATCGATGTTCTCCTTCCAGTTTTCCAAGACCGCCGAGCTCAACTCGATTGCGGCGGTCTCACCTATTTCATCATCGAGTGATGCAATCACTGTCGAAACCGGCACCAAGTCTTCGTCGAGGCCGCTATGCTTAATCACGGCACGAATCCAAGTCAGTAGACCCGAATCGGCAGGATGGATCCATGCACTGTTGAGGAAGTAGCCTGTTACCTGTGCGGCTTCACGGTGCCGGGTCGTGGCCTCAGCGATCGGCAGCCAGCGCGCTGCCAGAGTTCGAAGGTTCGCTTCGAGTGACTTACGGGGTCCTTGGTTGGTGATGATTTCGTTCGCGAGACACGCGATGAAATCGGGCTTTGCATCAGCATCTCCAAGAAAGCGGAGCCCGAGGGTTTGGAGCACGGCATCAAAGTGTTCCGCGGATACCAGGTTGTTTCTGTGCATGGCCCACAGATGCTGAATAGCTGAGGGGGATTGCAGCGTGCCGAGGGCCTCCGCCATAGTGGCGACGTCCGTGCGGTGCCGCCGAAGCAGGAAATCCCCCACAGACGGGTTGAACAGGGACACGGCTGGCGGTCGGTTTCCGTTCACCTCCCGATTGAGCATGGTGCCAACGCAGGTACGATAGCTGCGTTCGAACGCTAGGCTCCATTCCGCTTCATTGGGTGTACCCGCGGTGGTTTGCGTGAGGCGCTCGCAGCCCCGGCGCAGATCCGCCTCGAGCAGCTTGCCACCATTAAAGACAGTCAGCGCCACCATGGTGCGGCCAATTATGTCCAGCTGATCATCGAACACCCCGCGCCAGATTTCAGCGGGGTTGTTCAACATGTCCATGATGTAGGCCCAATATCCAGAGGCCGGCACACCAGCGATCTTGTGCGGATCGGTGATGAATGCGATCAACCGTGGATTGAAATTACGGTGGCCGATGATCTGATGATACCGCTTATCTACATACAGCTGTTCGATATGTTCGGGCGACAAGTTCCCGAACCAAATATGGTTGTAGAGAATGTAGGCGCGCTCGAGTTTGGACAGGTCTTCTACACGGATTTCATACTTGGCTCGGTCAATGTTGTGGGCACGGAACAGGTCAGAGAGATTGGCGCCTTGCTGTAGGATGGTAGCGCGTGAAGTGAGGATGAATCGTTTCGACCGGTCTGATTCCACGCGTCGCATGAAGGCGAGTACGTGCGAGTCCTCATGGCGGTTAAGCGCCGCAAGGTAGTTGCGGCCGAGGAAATCATCGAAATAAAAGACCTGCTTTCGGCCATTGACCCAGGCCCCCTCCGCCTCGTTGAGCGAATTCTCGATCACGCAGATCTCGAAACCATGAAGCACATGATCGAGCGTTACGTGCTCGGCCAAAGTGGTCTTTCCGATTCCCGCGTCCCCCGTGATGATGATCGTTCCTAGTTGATCTAGTCGCGCCATCGCGGTGGAGTGACGGGAGGTCACGACATACTTCGGGAGAAAATTCACGATTTCCTGCATCTTGAACTGGCTGCGGCCCACGATCGGCGCATTCAGCATCAGGCGCAGCACTTCTGCACTAGCGAGCCAGAGCTTATAGTGCCGTTTCACGAGCTCGGGTTGCAGCAAAAGGTAATTCTGGATGTCCGCTTCGCCCCAGATGTCCGCGTCGGAGACTACATGCGGGGCGAGTGCCGCAGCGATCGCCTGTTTATTGACACGGGAAAGAGGCACGGATGTGACCAGAAGGTAACGGCGCGGAGTCAAGCGATCGACCTTTGGTTTTTCGACGTCGGTGAGATGAGTGAGCAATGCTGGAAAACCAGAGCGGGCCCAATGCTTGGCCTGAACAATGCCTTCGCCCTTTCCGGCTATGAAGAACCGCCCATCCACGCCCAAATCGCGACCTGGTTTGAAACGTTCAACACGACATCCTAGGTGGGTGCCAATAAGGTCGGTCGCCAACGTTTCGAACTCCTTGTCGTTGAGTTTGTGAAGGTCGTAGTTGCTCATGCTGGATGGATCCCGACAGTAGCAAAAAAAGGCCACGGTGACTTGCGTCACGCGCGGCCTGTAAGTTCAGAGGTCGTGGTGAGGTCTTATTGGCAGGCTTCGCACTCTTCGCCGTTCTTCATAGCTTCAATCGAGCACACGCGCTTTTCCTCGGCGGAGTAGGTCTTCTTAGGGGGAGAAACCTGAGAGCTGAGATCTGAAACCTGAGGATTGGTCGGAGCTGAGACCGTCGTTGGCGTGGTCGCCAAGGCTCCAAAAGGAGGAGTGGTGACGTCGGACCCGCCGAAGGGGGACTTGGAGCTGAGAGCTGAGGGCTGAGAGCTGAGAGCTGTAGCGGAAGCAGCTGCGGCGGCGACGCCGGCGTCGCGGGTGGCGGTCTCGGCCTTGGTTTCGCCGGCGGCGCCGCGGACGTCCTTCTTCACGTTGATCGTGGCTTTCTCGATGTTGGAGGCACCGAGGCTGCGGAGGTAATACGTCGTCTTGAGGCCGGCGTGCCACGCGGAGCGATACATGTGGGACAGCGTCTTGAGGTCGGGCGTCTTGAGCCAGAGGTTCACCGAC